>LBJMJ02800__coassemble_580_pt1 | contig 270565 bp, 188 predicted proteins | sample LBJMJ02800__metabat2_low_PE_009 | metagenome-assembled genome bin LBJMJ02800
CTCATAATGGCCCCCAAACGCAATAACCCCGGACCCCAACAAGTCAAATATTCACCACAAAAACAAAACACAAAAAACAACAACAAAAACGATAAAAACAATGAATAAACACACATAAAAACAACAGCAAAACCACACAACAAACACGTAAAAACAACACCAAAAACACCAACGCAAAACACAACACACCACCAACAACACCCAGGGGACGGACCTGCCCTGCACCAAAAGGGGACCGCCGGTGAGGGCAGCCTGTACCGCCCCGCCCGAAAAACCCGAATCCGGCCCGCTGCATCACCTTGGAATGGAGTATGAGAATGCCTCGAATGCGCCAGACGAACAGTCCTCGGAGCCGCGCCTACAGGGCGTTGGAATCGCCGTCGTCGCGCAGGGTGACGGTTCTTCCGGCGTCGGGCTGCGATCTGCCGGTGCCATCGGTGCCCGCGCAGGTCAGGGACGTGTGGACGCCGGTGCAGAAGCGCCGGTGGAGGGAGCTGTGGAGGTCTCCGCAGGCGACCCAGTGGGATGAATCATGCAGCGGCACGGTGGCGCTGCTGGTCTCGTATGAGAGCCGTCTTCTTGCGGGGGACGGCAGCGCGTGGGTCGCCCAGGAGGCAAGGTACGCTGCGGAGGCGCTGGGGTTGACGCCCAAGGCCATGAACGCCTTGGGATGGGTCATCGAGGAAACGGAGGAATGATGACCAGCACACGACGTTTGGCGCGTTCGCATCGACGGGATGTGGAGGACTCGCAGCACACCCGTCCAAACAGGCTGTTCGGCATGGAGCGCCGCATACGTCAGTCGTATTGCTCGTATTGCGGCAGGTCGGCGGCCGGGGACGACACCGCCGCCCTCCTGGCAGATTACTATCTGTGCGCCCTTTGCGCCGACTGCCGGGAGGCGGGAAGGCGCAGGCGTCGTGTCACGGATGCCCAGTGCGAACGCACATGGACCGAGTATCCGCGCATACCGGACGAACCGGCAGTGGCCGCGCTGATCGGCGTGGTGCCGCCCCGTGACACGCCGAACCGGTAGACAAGCACCACGGTAGCCCACCGACTCCGGGCGCGCCGCACGTTGGTTTTACCAAGACATGTTTTCAAGTGGTACCGAATTGGTACCTTTTGCCGTATTTTTTAACGTCTGAAACCTTTGTGACCGTTGATATTCCAACGTTTTCGAGTGGAGCGGACGACGGGAATCGAACCCGCGTAATCAGTTTGGAAGACTGAGGCTCTACCATTGAGCTACGTCCGCGTGCCGCCTCTTTCGAGACAACGTGAGCCATTATACATGACTATGCGTCTTTGGCAAGTATGACGACGGCTGCGGCGATCGGACCGTCGTGGCTCAGGGAGATGTGCCACGCCACATCGCGCTCCCCCAACGAGGCGACCAGCCGTTCATGCACATCAGGCGAGAGAACGATGCGCGGGCAGCCCAACGCATCATTGAGAATCTCGATGCGGGACCACGGGTAGTCGTCCAGCGTATACGGCGCCGAACGACCACCCAGCGCATCGCACCAAGCCTTGAGCACCGCTTCCTTCCCCGCCCAGCGGGCCGCGTAGTGCACGGCCTCGCCGTCATTCTTCGTCTGTGCACGCATGGCGCACTGCCGTCGCTCGCGCGCGGAGAACAACAGTCTCATCCGGGAGCCGGGCTCGGCCAACTGTGCGGCGAACATGTCCACGTCCACCACGTCGTATCCCAGCCCCGCCACCGCGGCATGCGAGGGCAGGGCGTCGGCGATCCGTTCAGTATCCATACCACCACGCTACCGCATGCCGCCCATCTGCCGCATCAGCAGTGGATGATCCTGGCCTCGTACGGCTTGAGGGTTTCGCTGCCGGGCAGGGCCACGCCCTCGATGCTGTCAAGGTAGGCGGTCTGGTCGGCCTGCGAGAAGTTGAACAGGCCCAGCAGCACCGCGTCATCCACCTTGCGCACGATGGCCAGCACCGACTGGTTGTGCGTGTCCCAAGTCGTCACCCATGCGTCCGGCGCGAAGCACGGGTCGTCGCGCATCTGGCGCAGTTCGGCCATGCCCTCCCACAGGCGGTTCTGCAGCGTCCCCGGCTCGTTGCGCTTCTCGGCGGCGCGCCAGTTGAACTTGCTGCGGTGCAGGTTGCGGCTGTCCTCCACGCGGTCCGGGTCCTCCTTGTAGTTCCACCCGTTGAGCTGGGCGATCTCATCGCCGCAGTTGAGCATCGGGAAGCCACGGAGGAAGGCCATGGCCTTGTGCATGAGCAAGTCGCGGTCGATGCCGCGCTCCAGCGAGGGCTTGTCATGCGTGTACAGCGCCTTCTCGATGCCGCACAGGCTGGCGGTGGTGCCGCAGCTGCGGGCGTCGCCGCTGGCCGCGTCGTAGTTGTACAGCTCGCCCATCGACCAGCTGCCGGGGACCGAACCCTCGTAGAAGTGGTACAGGAACTCCTTGTGGCGGAACGGGTCGATGCCGAGCCTCCACTCCTGCGGCTCGTCAAGACCCCAGCCGATGTCGTCGTGGCAGCGCAGGTAGTTGACGAACCAGCAGTTCTCGGGCAGGGCGTCCAACGCGTCGATCTGCGCCTTGAGCAGGCGGGTGTCGCCGTTGGCGAGCGCGCTCCACAGGTTGACCATCGTGGAGACGTTGTACAGCATGTGGCATTCGGGGTGCTCCGGGGTGCCGAAGTAGGCAGCGAGCTCCTTGGGGGCCATCACCACCTCGCCCTTGAGGACCACGGCCGGGCAGACGCATTCGAGGGCGATGCGCAGCATGCGGACGATGGTGTGCACCTGCGGCAGGTTGCGGCTGGTGGTGCCCAGCTGCTTCCAGATGTAGGGCACGGCGTCGATGCGCAGCACCTCCACGCCCAGGTTCGCCAGGTTCAGCGCGCTGGTCAGCATGGCCACCAGCACCTTGGGGTTGCGATAGTTGAGGTCCCACTGGAACGGGTAGAAGGAGGTCAGCACCCACTTGTGCATCTCGTCGCACCAGCTGAAGTTGCCGGGCGCGGTGTTCGGGAAGACCTGCGGGGTGGTCCTCTCGTATTCGTCGGGGATCGTGCGATCGTCGTAGCAGAAGTAGTAGTCCTGGTATTCAGGGTCGCCGGCCTTGGCCTTCATGGCCCATTCATGGGTGGAGGCGGTGTGGTTCATCACGAAGTCGAGGCACAGGCTGATGCCGGCCTTGCGCAGCTTCTTGGTCAGGGAGGCCAGGTCGGCGTTGGTGCCGAGCGAGGGGTCCACGGTGTTGAAGTCCTCGACCGCGTAGCCGCCGTCGTTCTGCGGGTGCGGCATCTTGAGCAGCGGCATCAGGTGCAGGTAGGTCAGATGCTGCTCCTCCAGGTAGGGGATGCGGTTGGCGAGCTTGCGCAGGCTGCCGGCGAACAGGTCGGTGTACATGGTCATGCCGAACATCGCGCCGCGCTTGTACCAGTCGGGGTCGGCCTCGCGCTGCTTGTCGAGCTTCTTCAGGTCGTCGGGGCGGGCCTCGTAGGCGGCGGCCATGGCCTGTTCAAGGTCCTCGAGCGCGGCACGGTCGTCGTACAGGCTCATGAACAGCTGGTCCAATTCGTCGTGATGCCGGGCCAGACGGTTGCCGAACGTATTGTCGATTGCGGCGGAAACCATTATGAAACTCCTTCGTCCATCGGGGTGTATCGCCAGGCATCACAATATCAAACCGGTTCGACGCACAGTGCCGCGCCACGCCCCGCACCAGGCCTCCCCGAAGACGACGATGTCCCCGCCATCGTGAAGGTGGCGGGGACATCGTCATGCGGTCACGGTCCGGTCGGGTGCGCCGACGGACCGTTCAGCGGTCCGGTCAGACCTCGTAGTAGCCGGACTCGCCCAGTCGGGCGTCGGGATCGAGCAGCATGGCCTTCTCGACCTCGTGCGCGTCGTAGCCGCGGCCGGTCTCGTGGAAGCGACGGTTGTCGATCGGCTCATAGAGCGCCTCATGACCCATCATGCCCTCCTCGAGGCGGCGCTGGCCGGCGGCCAGACGCTCGTTGGCGCGGCGACGCCACTCCTCCAGCGCCTCGATGCCGGCCGTATGGGCGACGGCGGCCTCGAAGGCACCCGGGTTGACGATCGCGCCGAAGCCCGAGACGTGACCGAAGCCCAGCGAGGTCACCAGGCCGGCCTTGACCTTGCCGACATGCAGCGGCTTGGTCAGCCACACCATGTGGTCGTCGCGTTCCAGCTTCGGGTCCACGCAGTCGAGCGCCGCGTTCGCCGGGATCACGCCGGACTTGAACAGCTGCGTCAGGCCGTTGACCTGGAAGATGCAGGCGCCGCCCTTCGCGTGGCCGGTCACGGTCTTCTGGCTGATGACGAACAGCGGGTTGCCGTCCGTACGGCCGATGGCGTGGGCCAGCGTGTTGTGCAGCTCGGACTCGTTCGGATCGTTCGCGTTGGTGGAGGTGTCGTGCTTGGAGACCACGGCGATGTCGTCCGCGGTCACGCCGAGCGCGGCCAGGTCCTTGGCCAGCTTGGAGTCGCGCCCACCCAGGCCCGCGGCCAGGGCGCCGAGGCCCGGGGCCGGGATGGAGGTGTGCGCGCCGTCGGCGAAGGAGTGGATGTAGCCCACCACGCCGGCGACCGGCAGACCGAGCTTCAGGGCGATGTCGCCGCGGGTCAGCAGGATCGTGCCGCCGCCCTGGGACTCGAGGAAGCCGCCACGACGGCGATCGTTGGCGCGCGAGAAGAAGCGCGCGTCGATGCCCTTGGCGTACATCTCCTGCGAGTTCGCGGTGGCGTTCATGTTGCCGAAGCCGATCACGGATTCCACGCCGATGTCGTCGATCGCGCCGGTGACCACGAAGTCGGCCTTGCCCAGGGCGATCTTGTCGAAGCCCTCCTCCAGCGACACCGCGGCGGTGGCGCAGGCGGAGACCGGCTGGATCATGTTGCCGTAGCCGCCGATGTAGGACTGCATCACATGCGCGGCGACCACGTTCGGCAGCGCCTCCTGCAGGATGTCGGTCGGGATCTCGTGGTTGAGGAACCGGTCGAGGTACAGCTTGCGCATCGACTGCATGCCGCCGAAGCCGGTGCCCTGCGTGCTGGCCACCTTGGAGGGGTGCACGGCCTGCAGGATCTCGGCCGGGGTGAAGCCGGCGTTCAGGTAGGCGTCCACGGTGGTGACGATGTTCCACTGCGCGATCGGATCGACCGCGCCGACCATCGAGGCGGGGATGCCCCACTTGAGCGGGTCGAAGCCCTTCGGGAACTGGCCGCCGACGGTGCGGGTCATCGTGGCGCGGCGCGGCACGCGGATCATCGATCCGGCGTGACGGGTCACGATCCACTCGCCGGACTCCTCGTCGGCGCGCACCGAGGTGTGGGCCTCGTCGAGCTTGACGTACTCCTCGGCGATGTCGCGGGTCGGCACCGAGAACTCGACGTCGTGGTCGAGGAACACCTCGGCCTCCTCCTCGTCGGCGCCGTCCTTGTAGTCGTTGCCCATGCCCTCGTCGAACGGACGGATGCCGGAGCGGGCCACGACCTCGTCGTGGTAGCGCTCGGCGATGTCCTCCTCGGGCACCAGATTGCCGTCCGCGTCGTACCAGCCCGGCTTCGGAGAATCCTGCCAGGTCAGCAGGCCCATGTTCCAGGCCAGCTCGAGCACGGCGCCGGCGGACAGGTCCACGGTGCCGTCCGAGTGGATGCCCAGCTCGGCCTCGAAGCGGGTGCGGCCGGAGCCCCACGGGCCCAGCTCGCCGATCGAGACGATGACGATCTCGTCCTCCGGGCGGGCGGTCACGCCCCGCCAATCGTCCAGGTCGACCTCGGCCTGACGCGGCACGTGCGGCGTCGGCAGGGCCTTGATCGTGGCGACCGGTTCGGCCGGCTCGTCCGCCGGCGTCTCGGCCTCGGCCTTGGCTGCGGCGTCGGCCATCGCCTCGGCGCGCAGCGCCTTGATGTCGATCGGCTCGGAGCCCAGGCCGCCGGTCAGGTCCACGTCGAGCGGGGCATTGACGGCCTGCTCGCGGGCGGACTTGTCGGACAGTTCGAGCAGCTTGACGGCGATCTCGGCGGTGGAGTAGGTCTTCAGGCCATGGCGCTCGACGACCTCGACCAGCGGGTCGTTGCCGCCCATCAGGCCGGTGCCGCGCACCCAGCCGATCTTCGGGTGGGCGAAGGTCACGTGGCTCGACCACACCTTCTCGGCGCGGGCGCGGTTGACGATCGCGTCGAATGCGCTCTTGACCTCGCCGTACGCGCCGTCGCCGCCGAAGATGCCGCGGTTCGGAGAGCCCGGCAGGATGACGTGCAGCTTATGCGCCACGTCGGTGTCCGCGCCGATGGCGGACAGGCCGGCGATCGCGCGCTCCACGCCCCACAGCATCAGACGGGCCTGGGACTCGAACAGTTCGCCCGAATCGGCCAGCGATCCGTGGACCGGCGGGGCCGCGAACGGGAAGAACAGGTCGGGCTGGTAGGCCGGCTTGAGGATGGTGGTGGTGGCGCCGGTGGTCTTCTTCTGGACGTTGCCGATCCATTCCACCAGGGCGTCCACATCACGGTAGCTGGACAGGTTGGCGGGCACGAGCCACAGCTTGGCCTCGCCCGTGGCGTGCTCGCGGTAGGTCTGCTTGGCCCACGCCTTGACGGAGGCGCGGAAGCTGTGCGAGGTGGCGATGACGGTTGCACCGCCGGCGAGCAGGCCGTTGACCACCTGCGCGGCGATCGAGTTCGGGGCCACGCCGGTGACCACGGCCACGTCGCCCGCAAAGCGGGACGCGGCGGCGTCATCGGCCACGGATTCCATGGCCTCCTGCGCGATCCGCTCGTACGCGGACGCGTCCTTGCCGGCTTCCTTGGCCTTGGCGGCGAACCAGGCGGCCTCGCCGGCGATGGTCTTGCCCAGGCCCTTGAAGCTGGAGTCGAGCACGGAGTCGTCGCCGTTGTAGAACGCGCGGGCCAGGTCCTCACGGGCGGAGGCCCAGCGGTCGTCGAACAGGATGGCCTTGTTCGCGTCGAAGCGCGGCTCGACCTGCTTGGGCCAGTCGGAGCCGAGCTCGGCCTCGACGGCGGCCACGACCGCGGCGTTGTCGTCGGATTCGTCGACGGCGGCGGGTGCGTTCAGGCCCAGCTGGTTCAGCACGAAGCGGGCGGTGGAGGCGAGCACGCCATCGGCACCGGTGACCTGGGCGGCGTAGGCGTCCAGCGCGGCCGAGTCGACCACGCCGCCGCCGGCCGCGCCGCCTGCGGACGGCATGGCCACGGAGACGCCGTGGTTGGCGGCGACCTTCTGCACGGCCGCGTCGATCATGGCGTTGGCGGCGGCCGCGTTGGACGCGGGCTCGCTGCCGATGCCGGCCAGATCGCCGCCGCGGGCGGAGGCGCCCTCGCGGGTCTCCAGCACCAGCGTGGCCACCACGTTGGAGGCCCAGCCGGCACCGAGCTGCCAGGTGTCGGTCACGCGCTTCTCGATGCCGGCCACCTTGAGTCCGGCCGCGCCGAACATGCCGCGCACGCGGTCGCGCACGATGTCGGAGAGCACCGGGCCGAAGGCCTTGTAGTTCGGGGCCACCTTGTCCACCAGGGCGCTCAGCGCGGAGATCGAGGCCTCGGCGGCGCCGTCCACGCTCGCGACGCCCAGCTCGGAGCTGATGTCCATGAGCAGCTGGTTGCGGCGCGAGGAGACGCCGTTGGTCAGCGTGTCGGTGGTGTCGTTGTCGCCGATCTGATCGGGGCGGACCTTGGCCGAGTAGGCCAGCAGGGTCGCGATCGCGTCGGAGGCCTTGAACGGGATGTCCGCCACGGCGGCACCGGACGGCGCGCCGGCGGGGGCCGCAGGGGCGGCCGAAGCGGACTCGACCGGGGCCGGGGCCGCGGCTGCCGGGGCCGCCGGCGCGGCCGCAGGGGCGGCCGGAGCGGACTCGACCGCGGTCTCCTCCGGCTCCTCCTCGACGACCAGCGAATCGGAGTCGGCCATCGTGACGCGGGCCTCGTCGCGGCCCACGTTGTACACGGTCACGTCGCGGCCGGAGAACTCGGGCAGCTTCAGGGTCTTGGCGGCCATGTTCGCCAGCGTCGGCGAGTTGCCGAGGCCGACCTCCACGAGCTGCTCCACGCCCAGGCCGCCGATGCCGCGGGCGCCGAACATCAGGTTCTGCGTCTCGATCCAGCGCACCGGGGAGGCGAACTGCCACGAGAGCAGTTCGGTGAGCAGCAGGCGGCCGAGCTTCTGGTCGTCGGCGGCGTAGGAGTCCCACACGGCCGGGTCGTCCAGCGCGGCCTTGATGCGCTCGGAGGGCACGACCTCAAGGATCTTGGCGGCGAATTCCTTGGTCATCTCGAACGGGCAGGCCACCAGGTTCGGGATGTAGCGGCCGACCAGGCGGCTGTAGTCGATGTACTGCGGCAGCAGCGCGTCGAGCTTGTCGCGGAAGTCCGGCACGCCATTGCGCAGCATGCGCGAATGGAACGGCACGTCAATGCCGGGCAGCACCATGAACGGCTTGCGTCCGCCGTACTCGGCGGCGCGGCGCGCGGCGTCGGCACCCAGGGCCTTCAGGCCCGCCACCGTGCCGGCGACCACGTACTGCGAGCCGGAGAGGTTGTAGTTGACGATCTGCAGGAACTCGCCGGTCTGCTCGGAGATGGACTGCACGTACTCGTTCACGCCGTCGTCGCCGATGCCGAACTGGTTGGAGCGCAGCGCGCCCATGCGGTAGTTCGTGCGGCCGTTCTCATCGCGGTCGACCAGGCTGTCCATCGCGGAGCCGCGGTGGAACACGAGCACGAGCACCGTCTCCAGCGGGATGATGCCGGCGAACGAGCTCAGCGCGTTGTACTCGCCCAGCGAATGGCCGGCGAAGTAGGCGGGCCAGATGTCGCTGCCGGATTCGCGCAGACGCGCGGTCTGCACGAACGCCACGGTGGCGAGCGCGACCTGGGTGAACTGGGTCAGGTTGAGCAGGCCGTCCGGATGGTAGTAGCGCACGCCGTTGGCCACGAGCTCCTTCGGGTTATCGCGCACGACGGCGATGATCGAGAAGCCGAGCTGCTCGCGGGTGATCCGGTCGGCGCGCTCCCAGACCTCGCGCGCGGCCGGGGACTTGGCGCGGGCGTCGAGTTCCATGCCCTGCTGCTGGATGCCCTGGCCGGGGTACACGAACGCGGCCTTCGGGGCGCGGGTGACCGCGGTGCCGCGCGAGACGATCGCGCCGTCGATGCGGCAGGTCACCTCGAGCAGCATGCCGCCGTGGCGCACCTTGCCGACGCGCTCGACGGAGATCTCCACCTCGTCGTCCAGCTGCACCATGCCGTACATGTTGTAGGTCCAGCCGGCGATCTCATAGTGGGCGCCCTTGTCGTCGGTGGCCTGGGCCACATGCTGGGCGGTGGCGGACAGCCACATGCCGTGCACGAGCGGGGCGCTCAGTCCGGAGATGGCGGCGCCGCGGTGCGAGGTATGGATCGGGTTGAAGTCGCCCGAGGTGCGCGCGAACGCGGTCATCTCGTGCGGGGCGGTGACCTTGACGCGGCGCAGCAGGCGACGCGGGGTCGAATCGGTGAGCGACTCGTTCGCGTCCATGCCGTCGAGGGCGAACATCGTCTCCTTGGCGGCGAGCTCGCCGCGGTGGAAGTTCAGGTAGTCGCCGTAGTCGGGGGCCTCGGCGGGCAGCGCGTCGGAATAGGCGCGGCCGCGGATCGCGAAGCGTTCGGTCTCGTGGGCGAGCACGGTGCCGTCGGCGGCGGCGTGGTCCACATGGATGGTCACCACGCGGCCGGAGGCGGACTCGAAGTAGTCCTCGGCCCAGCTGGTCATGCTGATGGTCTCGCCGGTGTGGGCGAGCAGCTCCTCCTCGGTGACCTCGAGCTCGATGAGGTGGTCGAGGTGCACGGCGTTGAGCAGGCCTTCGATGACCGGGAAGCCGTTGACGTACACGGAGCCGAGCGCCGCGTAGATGGCGGGCCAGGCCGGGCCGACCAGCGCGTCGGGGGCGATGCGCGAGGCCTTGAGGTTCTGCGGCAGGGTGCCGGCGGTGGCGGCCTCGTGGTCGAATCCGAGGTTGGCGGACAGGGTGTAGGTGGCGTGCGCCTCGCCGAACGGGCGGGCGGTCTTGTCGTCGCTCTTCTCGATGACCGGCATGGCGGTCAGCTCGTCGCCGGTGATGGCGGTGTTGCCGATGCCGGCGGTGGCGGCGAGCATCGCGTAGACGTGCTCGGGCAGGCGGTTGCGGTCCACGACCGGGAACAGGCCGGACTCGGCGCCGTTGACGACCAGCGGGATGACGATGTCGCGCACGGCGTGCTTGGACAGGCCGCCGTCCGGATCGTTGTCCCAGTAGGTGTCCAGATGGATGTCCAGATCGAACAGCTCGCCGTCCTCGCCGGTGCCGACGTGGCGGATCTCGTAGTTCACGTCGCCGTTGGCGGTGCCGTAGGCGGGGTTGGCCATCAGGTGGCCGACCCAGGAGATGTTCGGGCAGCTGCGGATGAACGCCTCGGCGTCCGCGCAGGCGCCCAGCTCGGCGAAGGCCTCGGTGGTCTCGCCGTTGTTGGCCTCCTTGACGCGCTCCACGGCGGCGTGCTCGAAGCGGCCGAGGATGTCGGCGATCGGCTCGTCCATCGTGGTGATGCCGGCCACGGAGATCGGGCCGGGGATGATGCGCACGGAATCGGCGGAGTAGCGGGCGTCCTCGGACTGCCACAGCTGATCCTGGCCCCACCAGCGCAGCAGGTCGTTGTCGATGACTGGCACGAACGGCATCGGCTTGGGGAACTCGCGCACCAGGGTCGGGAACCAGGCCACGTCGGCGGCGGTCACCTTCAGCTCGGCGGCCTGCGGATAGGCGGCGCGCAGCTTGGCGATGGCGGCCTGCGGGTCGGATTCCACGGCGGCGCGGTCGGCGAACAGCGAATCCAGCTCGCCGGACTCCTGCGAGCAGACGCGGGCCTCGATGCGCTGCAGCAAGTGCAGGAAGCGCTCGGCGTAGGTCCAGTCGGCCCACGGGAACGACAGCTCGGCGAAGCGCTCGGCCCACTCGAGGTAGGTCATATCCTTGAGGTCGCCGAAGTACGGCTTGGCGGTGGTGTTCAGGGCCTCGATGATCTCGTCGCGGCGGGCGTCCAGCTCCTCCGGGTGCTTCATGACGCGCACCAGCAGGCGGCCGCAGCGGGCGGAGGAGTTCTCCAGCTCGTAGATGTCGGCATGCAGATGGCTCAGACCGGAGGTCACGCCGCCGACGGCCTTGCCGGACGGCACCCACTTCTCGCCGCGCGGCGCGAACGGGTCCGGGTCTGGGGTGAAGTCGGTGATGCCCGGGGTCTCGACCAGCATCTTCTTGACCTGCGGGCTGGTGTGGGCCTCCTTGGCGGTCATGGCCGCCGTGCCGACCAGCACGCCGTCCACCGGCATGTCGGGCATGTCGTAGGCGCGCGCCCACTGGCCGGAGATGTAGTCCGCGGCGCGTTCCGGGGTGCCGATGCCGCCGCCGGCCACCAGCACCAGGTTCCGGCAGGCGCGCACGTCGGCGTAGGTGTTGAGCAGCAGGTCGTCCAACGACTCCCAGGAGTGGTGGCCGCCGGCCACGCCGCCCTCGACCTCCACGATGATCGTGGTCGGGGCCACGGCCTTGGCGATGCGCACCACCTGGCGGATCTGGTCCACGGTGCCCGGCTTGAAGGCCACGTACGGGATGCCGTCGGCGTTCAGCGAGGCGACCAGCGCCTTGGCCTCATCGAGCTCGGGGATGCCGGCGGAGACGACGACGCCGTCGATCGGGGTGCCCGAGGCGCGCTTCTTCGGCACGATGCGCTGGGAGCCGAACTGCAGGTTCCACAGGTAGCGGTCCATGAACATGGCGTTGAACTCAACGGTACGGCCCTCTTCGAGCTGTTCCTCGAGCTTGGCCACGTTGCGGTCGAACACGTCGGCGGTCACCTGGCCGCCGCCGCCGATCTCCGCCCAGTAGCCGGCGTTCGCGGCCGCGGCCACGATCTCCGGGTCCACGGTGGTCGGCGTCATGCCGGCGAGCAGCACCGGCGCCTTGCCGGTCAGCTCGCTGAACTTGGTGCGGATCTTGTCTCCGGCGGGCGTGTGGATGACGCTCGGGGCGAAGTCTTTCCAGTTCTGGGTGCGCTCCGGGTCGCCGTCCAGCGTGGCCAGCGCGGCGCGCTCGGTGCCGGTGGTGGCCTCCACGATGCCGACGCCGGTGCCCTGCACGTTGGCGGAGATCAGCTTGCCGGCGGTCGCGCCGGGGCCCATATCCACCACCCACAGCTTGGTCGGGTCGGTGGCGTCGATCAGGTCGTGGACGCGGGCGGCCCAGTCCACATGGTTGACCAGCACCTCGTCGGCGAGCGCGCGGGCACGGTCGCCATCCAGGCCGCAGGCCTGCGCCCAAGCCACGGTCTGCTCGACCGCGTCGGCCATCAGCGGGGAGTGGAACGGCAGGGTGACCTCAAGGTATTCGAGCACCGGGTTGAACACCGAGCCGCCGCGGACCTTCTCCTCGCGCAGCTTGGCCTGGTGCTTGTGCTCCTTCTCGGCTTCGGTGACGAACGACGCCAGATCCTCCGGGTAGCCGGAGAGCACCTGGTTGTCGGCGGCGTTGGTGACGGCGATGGAGATCGGGCCGCGCGGCATGGCGACGCGCTCGATCAGCGCCTCGACCTGCTTGACGGTGGCGCCCTTGACCGACAGCATCGGGGTGGCCTCGCCGACCTTGGCGTTCAGCGCGATGAGCTTGGTCTGGCGGGCGCCGGCCACGCCGATGAGCTGGGCGATGGCCAGGATCTCGTCGATCTGCTCGGCGGCGGCCTGAATCGAGCCGGCGGCCATGGCGGCCTGCACCATGTGCACGGCGAGCACGCCCTGGGAGTGGCCGAGCACGGCGGCGGGCTTGGCGGCGGCCGGGTCATAGCCCAGGCCGGCCATGTCCAGCAGCGCGCCCAGCTGCGCCAGCGCGATGCCGGGCACGGAGGCCGCGGCGTCGGCGGCGGGGCCGAGCTTGGCCGGGTTCGCGTCGAAGCCGAACAGGTCCACCGGGCGGCCGTTGGCGGCCAGCAGGTCGGCGCTCACCGGGGTGAGCAGCCGGTTGGCGGCGGCCATATGCTCCTTGAGCGACGCCTCCAGCATCGGGTCGGTGGTCTGGTCGGCCAAGGCAACAGTCCACGGCGTGGACTGCCCGCCGAAGGCGAGCGCGTGGGGCTCGGCCGCCAGACGGTTGAGGAAGAACATGGTATCGGTCATTGCTGTTCCTTTTCTTCTGTTTGGTTCAAGTCTGTTCGGGTCGTCGGTCACAGCGGCTGGTTGCCGTGGTGCTTGGTGGTGCGGCGGACACGCTTCTTGCCGGCCAGCAGGCGCAGCGATTCGGCGATGGCCTCGCGGGTCTGTTCGGGGTCGATCATGGCGTCGATCTCGCCCATCTCCAGGGACAGGTTCGCGTTGACGGTGGTGGCCTCGTAGTCGTCGGCGAGCTTGGTGCGCAGCGCCTCGACGTCCTTGCCCATCTCCTTGGCCTTCTGCAGCTCCTTGCGGTGGATGATGTTGACGGCACCCTTCGCGCCGAGCACCGCGATCTGGCTGGACGGCCACGCGAAGTTCATGTCCGCGCCGATGGACTTGGAGCCCATGACGATGTACGCGCCGCCGAAGGCCTTGCGCAGGATGACGGTGACCATCGGCACCTGGGCGTTGGCGTAGGCGTAGATGACCTTGGCGCCGCGGCGGATGATGCCCGCGTGCTCCTGTTCGGCGCCCGGCTTGTAGCCCGGGGTGTCCACCAGGGTGATCACCGGCAGGTTGAACGCGTCGCACAGGCGCACGAACCGGGCCACCTTCTCGGAGGCGTCCACGTCGAGCACGCCGGCATTCACGTTCGGCTGGTTGGCCACGATGCCGACCGGATGACCCTCCACGCAGGCCAGGCCGACGACCGCCGAGGGGGCGAACAGCTCCTGCACCTGCACGAACTCGCCATAGTCCACGATGCAGCGGATCACGTCGAGCACGTCGTAGGGCTGGCGGTCGTTCTCCGGCACGATCGTGCCGAGGCGCTCGGCCACGGCGCGATCGCCGCGGGTGGCCGCGTAGGCGAAGGTCGGCGGGTTGCTGTCCGAGCTGGACGGCAGGTAGGCCAGCACAGTGCGCGCGTAGTCGATGGCGTCGGCCTCGTCCTCGCCCAGGTAGTGAGCCACGCCGGAGGTGGCGTTGTGCACCAGGCCGCCGCCGAGGTCGTCCATGCTGATCGTCTCGCCGGTGGCGGCCTTGACCACGTCCGGTCCGGTGACGAACATGCTGGAGTTCTCGCGGGTCATGATGATCAGGTCGGTCAGGGCCGGGCAGTAGACGGCGCCGCCGGCGCACGGGCCGAGGATGATCGAGATCTGCGGGATGAAGCCGCTGGCCTCGCAGGTCTTGCGGAAGATGCGGCCGTACTGGGTGAGCGCGGCCACCCCTTCCTGGATGCGGGCGCCGCCCGAGTCGATCAGGGCCACGACCGGCACCTTGAGCTCCAGGGCCATGTCCATCAGGTGGCAGATCTTCGCGCCTTCGGCCGCGCCGAGCGTGCCGCCCTGCACGGAGAAGTCCTGCGCGTATACGCCGACCTTGCGCCCATAGACCTCGCCGAAGCCGGTGATGACGGCCGAACCGGCCTTGCCGCCGTTGATGTTGCCGCCGGCGAAACGGCCGATCTCCTGGAAGGAGCCGGTGTCGAACAGCAGGTCCAGGCGTTCGCGCGCGGTGCGCTTGCCTTTGGCGTGCTGCCGGGTGCGGGCGTGCTCCTCGGCGTCGCGGGCGAGTTCGGCGGCGCGCACGATGGCCGCGCGGATCGGCTGCTTGTCGGAGGATCCGCCGTTCTCCATGGCCTTGACGACGGCGGGGGCTGTCATGATGTCGGTCACTTGGCCTCGTCCTCCTTCTGCTCGGGCTTGGTCGCGCCGTTGATGTCGAGCGTGACCAGCGTCTCCCCGGCCTCCACGCCGGCGGCCGGTCCCACGAAGATCTTGGTGACGGTGCCCGCCACAGGCGAGTACACGTAGTTCTCCATCTTCATCGACTCGAGCACCACGAGCAGGTCGCCCTTGGACACCTGCTGGCCTTCGGCCACGTTGATGCGCGTGACGACGGCCTGCATCGGGGAGGCGATGACGCCGGACTGCCCTTCATCGGCCGTGGCCTTGGCGGCCACGTTGTGCAGGCCCTGGCCGCGCAGCGGCTGGGTCGGCAGCTTGGCGCCGCGGGCACGGGCGGAACCGGTCAGGTTGTCGACGATGTCCTGCGGCACGGTGAGCGTGACGCGGCGGTTGTCGATCTCGATGACGAAGGACTCGGTGGCGGTCTTCGGCGTCTCCGCGGCTCCCGCGCTCAGCGAGGCGGGCTGGCCGGCGCTCAGCGAGCCGGGTTCGCGGTTCAGGTAGGTGCGTTCGAGCCACTTGGTGGAGATGTCGAAGGCGTGGCCGTTCTCGGCGGTGAAATCCGGGTCGTTGAAGATCTGCTCGAACAGGCTGGCCGGGGTGGGCACGCCCTCGATGACCAGCTCGCCCAGCGCGCGGCGCACGCGCGCCACGGCGGCGGCGCGGTCCTGCGCGGTGACGATGAGCTTGCCCATCATCGAGTCGAACTTCGGGGAGACGGTGTCGCCCTCCTTGACGCCGGAGTCGATGCGGATGCCGGCGCCGGACGGCCAGGCGATGCGGGTCAGGGTGCCCGAGCTCGGGGTCAGATTGGTGGCGGGGTCCTCGCAGGTGATGCGCAGTTCGAAGCTGTGGCCGCGCGGTTCGGGGGCTTGGGTCAGCTCGCCGCCTTCGGCGATGGTGATCTGCTCGCGCACCAGGTCCAGCCCGCACACCTCCTCGCTGACCGTGTGCTCGACCTGCAGACGCGGGTTGACCTCCAGGAAGTACACCTTGTTCTGCGGGGTGACCATGAACTCGCAGGTGCCCAGGCCCACATAGTCGACCGCCTGGAACAGGTTGCCGGAGTACTGGGTGAGCTGGCGGATCACGGACTCGTCCAGGAACGGCGCCGGTGCCTCCTCGATGAGCTTCTGGTTGCGGCGCTGCACCGTGCAGTCGCGCGTGGAGTACACGGTGAAGTTGCCGTGGCTGTCGCGGCCGCACTGGGTTTCGACGTGGCGTGCCTTGTCGATGAAACGCTCGATGAAGTATTCCTTCAGGTCGCCGCCCTGCAGCGAATCGTGGTTCAGGTAGAAGCCGCGCAGCTCGTCGTCGTTGCGCACGATCGTGATGCCATGGCCGCCACCACCGTCGGTGCGCTTCATCATGATCGGGAAGCCGTGCGTGTGCGCGAAGTCGAACAGCGCGTGGATGTCGGTGGCCGATTCGGACAGGCCCGGAACCGGCGGCACCTTGGCACGGGTGGCCACGCGGCGGGCGGTAATCTTGTCGCCCAGGTCAGTCAGGGCCTTCGGGGAGGGGCCGATCCAGACCGCACCGGCTGCGGCGACCTTCTCGGCGAAGGAGGCGACTTCGGAGAGGAACCCGTACCCCGGATGCACGGCATCGGCGCCGGACCGCCGGAGAATCTCCAGCATGAGCTCCTCGTTGAGGTAGGTGTCCTTGTAGGTGTCACCCGAGAGCAGGTACGCCTCGTCGGCCATGCTCACATACTGCGATTCACGGTCCTGTTCGGCGTAGACGGCCACGCTCGCGATGCCCATCTCCTTGAGGGTGCGCACCACCCGCAGGGCGATCTCGCCGCGATTGGCGACCAACACTTTTTCGATACGTTTGCCCATAATATCCAAACTTATGCCGGTGCGGCCCCGCGCGGTCAGCCAGGAATCTACAAAACATCGCGCCCGCTTTTGTACGGTTCCACAAACGCCGCCGTAACCTACGGGCGCGTATCCACCGGTACAACGCCGCACCCGCTTTTTTGTGGGCTCCCACAGCGCCCCGCACCGGACACCCGTCCCTACAATGGCGGCATCACAGCCCTTCCCCACCGGTCCGATGGCCATCGGCCGCATGCGCCGCGGAGGGCACGACCCATTATGGAATGGAGGTTCCCATGTCCAACCGCATCGCCGCAATCGCCCGCACCACGGCCGCCCACGCCAAGCCCGTGGCCCTGCCGGTGCTGTTCTCCGTACTGATGTGGGCATCGGCCGCCGCCGGCGCCGTGCCGATTCCGGGCACCCCGGTGCCGATCACGCTGCAGACCTTCGTGGTCATGCTGGCCGGTCTGATGCTCACCCCAGCCCAGGCCGCCGCATCCGTATGCCTGTATCTGGGCGCCGGCGCGGCCGGTCTGCCGGTGTTCGCCGGCGGCATGGCCACCGCCTCCCTGGTCAGCCCGTCCGGCGGCTTCCTGATCGGATTCCTGCCCGGCGTGGTGGTGGCCGCGCTGCTCAAGGGCGCCGCCAAGGGCCGGCTGACCGCGCTGCGCTACTTCGCCGCCTGCCTGGCCGGCTGCGTTGTGGTGGTCTACGCGTTCGGCATCACGATGCAGTCGGTGATGACCGGCGTGCCGTTCGTCGCCGTGGCCCTGGCCTCCACCGGCTTCATCATCGGCGATCTGGTCAAGGCCGTGGTCGCCTCGCTCGCCGCCGCCGGCATCAGCCGCCTGTAAGTCACGCACATCCCGATCGCCGGCCACGGTACCCAACCCGACTGGCCCGCGATCGCCATCCATATTCCCGGTCGGGGTACCGAACCGCGACACGTCACGTCTAGAGCACGCCGACGTCGCCGGTGCGCACCACATGATCAACGCCATCATCGGCGCACACCGTCAGCGATGCATCAGGGTTCAGGGCCGTTGCGACTCCCCACATCACCGAGCCATCCGTCATCCGCGCCTCGACGCGGCGACCAAGCGTCCAGCACAACGCTTCGGTCTCGTCGCGCAAGGCGACGGCATAATCTGTAGGATCGACCGCGAAGGCCCGCATGCGTGACCGCAACACGGTCACGGTTCCGGCTGCGATGCGGTCACGCAACTCGAGCGGGTCGGGCAGCGGCGCCCTATGCAATTGCAGCGATGTGGCCTGGTCTGTGGGCAGATGGTCGGCGGGAAGATTCAGATTGAGCCCGATACCGATCACCAGGCCCGCCATCGGAATGTCCGCGGCGGGCAGCATCACCGATTCCAGGAGGATGCCGCCCAGCTTGCGGCCATGCAGGAACACGTCATTGGGCCATTTCAACATCAATGCGCAGTCGTCTTTAGGGCCGTGACTCGCGCAGCAGCGGTCTGCTCCGGTTTCGGCCAGTACCGCGGTCATCGCGTCAATCGCGGCCAGGCCGGCGATCATCTGCAGCCAGCCGTTGACGCGGGAATCGGTCACCAGCGATTGCGGCAACACCGTGGCGAAGGACACCATCGACGACTCCCCCGGCAGGCTCACCCACTGCCGCCCAAGTCGGCCATGGCCGGCGGTCTGGCTATCGGCCACGACCACGGCGATGGGTGCATCCGCGCCCCCGGTGTCGACCGCTCCCGCACCGCCGGCGCACGCCGCGGCGGCCACGGTCCCGGTAACATCCGGGCCCGCGGCATCGACCGGCGGCCACGCCTCGGCCAGCAGCCGGCGGGCCACCGTATTCGTCGAATCCACCTCGTCGAACCACAGCACCCGGTCGGCGGTGCGGCAGGTACGCGGCAGACGCCGCATCGCTTCAGACTCGTTTCCATTCATGATTCCACCCTATCGCCCATGGCCTCCAACTTGTACGGCGCATGCGGTCGTTCCGGTTGAGCCACGCACTCATGCCGATGACGCGGACCGGCACGATTGTCCTGCTCCCATCATGGCCTCCGGCACAGCCCCTTCCACGTCGAAGCTTTTGCGAGGGTACGGCGGATTCGCACCCGGCAATCATCCGCGCATTGTACAATTGCCATCCATGACCGAGCCTTCCAGTGTGGATATGATGCATGCCGACGACGGCCGACACCTTGTATCCACAGCTGGGAGCGCTCACACTACTCCTTCGGGGGATGCCGCCGCCGGAGCCACCGTCGAAACCGTGGCCATACGCCCCCGCCGCACCCGGCTGACCGGGCTCGCCGCCGGAGCCCGCTGGGGATTGGCGGGATTCGCCTGCCTGTGGATGGCGCTGTGCACAGCCGTGGGGCCGCTGTACTGGGTCGAGGGGTCGATCGCCGACTGGTCTTGGGCCAACACCGCCTATTTCCTCGTCTCCTTCGCCGCGTATCTGGGCATTGTGATCCTGCTGGTCCGCTGGGCCAGGCGTCGGCGGATCCTGCCGCCGCTGCCCGTCGCCGCCAAACGACGGCTCGTGCATCTGGCCCTGACCGCGCCGATGCAAGCCGTGGCGCACGCCGGCGACTGGTGCCGGCGGATGATCCTGCGCGGCACCGACCGCTGGTGGAAGCTGTTCCTGATCCTGCTCATCGGCTGGCTGTGGGTGCCGACGACGCTGCTGAGCGCGTTCGGCGCCGATGTGCGATCGCAGGCGCGCGAATTCAGCTGGGCGTTGAACCAGTGGCTGGGCGTGGACCAGCCGTACATCGGGTTCTTCTCGTTCGTGCCGATGGACATCTATCCGACCGCGCATTACCTGTGGCCGGAGGATCCGACGTATCTGACCGACCAGCACAACATCGTGCTCACCGTGTGCTACGGCGCCGCCACGGCCGTCTCCCGGTATCTCACCGGTTCGAACGACGCCGGGTTCGTGGCGCTGTCGGCGATCCAGTTCGTGTTCGCCGCGTTCTGCTGCGCGGCCACCGCCAACCGGTTCTTCAACCTGCCGTTCCTGCGGCCGGCCGACGGCGGCGAACGCATCGACGCACTGCGCGAGACGGGGCTGGCGCGACCGGCGGGTGCGCTCCAACGGTTCATGATCCTCCTGTTCTTCCTGGTCTGCCCGTTGGCGGTGTTCGCCACGATCTCGCTGACCAAGTCGCCGCTGTTCGCGTTCTCGTTCGTCTGGTGGTTCGGCGTGTGGTACGAGCTGCATATGACCCGTGGCGAGCTGATGCCGGACGGCAAGGCGCGGCGGCTGAACACCCGATCCTGGATGGCGTTCGCCGCGGCGTCCTGCGTGATGCTGATCTCCGCCAAGTACGCCTGGTACATCATCGTGCTGCAGATCCTGCTGGCGCTGATCGCCGACCGCCGCCGCTGGCGTGTCTATGTGACCGCGCTGCTGCTGCCGACCGTGCTGATTCACGGCGGCGTGGTGCTGATGATCCAATCCGGCCTGATCATCAACGGCGATCCGATCGAGAGCCGCGGCATCCAGCTCCAGCAGATCGCGCGCGTGGCCAAGCTCAACCCCGAAGGCATACCGGATTCCGCCGCGGAGTTGCTGGAGCCGATCTTCAACCTGGACCAGATGGCGGACGCATACCGTCAGGATGATGCCGACCCGGTCAAGTCCTCCGGCATCCAGTCCAAGAAGGTCAGCTATAAGTGGCGCACGGTGACCGAGGAGGACATGGCGCAGTTCAACACCGCGTGGGCCCAGATCGTGGCCGCCAACCCGGTGATCGCGCTCGACGCGTTGCTGGCCAAGTGCTACGGCTATTTCGATGTGACCGCCAGCCCGTACACCTCGATGGACTACTACGTGGACAGCATCTACGTGCAGAACCAGACCGAGTGGATCAAGGACTGGTGCCACGACTGGCGGACATCGGTCGCCCAGTTCGCGCGGGATTGGGGCGCCGTGCCGGTGCTCGGATGGCTGACGCACGGCAACCTGTATGTGTCGTTGACGCTGCTGATCGGAGCGGCCGAGGTGGTGCTGCGGCGTTGGCGCACGCTCGCCTGGCATATTCCCCTGGCGTTGCTGATGGGGGTCATGATCACCGCGCCGGCCAACAACTTCGAGCGGCATATGCTGCCAGTGGCGTTCTGCTTCAGTTTCCTGTGCCTGACGTTCTGGCGGGAGTCCCTGGCGTCGCGCCACACGGCGGACGGCATGCCGCCGAATTTCCCAAATCCGGATACAGTGGAAGCATGACTCCTTCCGTCTGGCCGTTATCACAGCATCGCCGTTCGTCCGAGCGCCATCAGGGCGCCTCGGACGATATGCTGACGCTGCTGCGGGGCGGGGAGGGCGACACCCTCGACGCGCGCGTGGAATCGGTGGCGTTCGAATGTCTGGCGGATGGTCTGGCCGACGACCGCGTCATGTCATTGCTGCGCGTGCTGGGATGGCGGGACGATTTCACCTGCTTCACCGTGGCCGGTACGCCGGCCAAGGGTATCGGCGATTCCTCCCGGCTGATCCGTGAGGCCATCCGAAATCTCGGCGGGAGCAACTGCATCATCGGCGTACGCGGCACCTGGTGTGTGGCCTTGGTGGAGATGCAGAGCGCGGTCACGCCGGAGGTGGCCTGCACCGCCATGACCGACGCGTTCCACGCGCAGCTGCCGTTGTGCCTGGGGCCGGTGCTTCACCGGGTGGAGGGGGCGCAGCGCAGCGTGCGCAGCGTGCTGGCGGCGTTGGCGGCCGCCGCCGCGGTGCCCGCGCTGCCGCGGCCGATGCGGGCCGACGACGTGTTGCCCGAGCGGGCGTTGCTGGGCGACGAGGACGCGCGCAACGAGTTGGTGAACGAGGTCTACCGTTCCCTGCGGGGGGACAATGCCGACGACCCCACACTGACCACGGTCTCGACCTTCCTGAAATCCGGCAATTCGCTGGAGACCACGGCTAAGGAGCTGAACGTGCACCCCAACACGGTACGGTACCGGCTCAAGCGGGCCGCCGAAACCACCGGCTGGGACGCCACCGACCCGCGCGAGGGCTACGTACTGCAGACCGCCATCGCGTTGGGCCTGATGAAGGACGCCGCCCAGAGCTGAACGACGGCCGTACGGCTCCCGGACGCCCCGGATATGACAAACCCCCGCGATCCGCCGAAGCGGATGCGGGGGTTCATCGATCCCTCAGCAGGGATGTCCGATGAATCAGACCAGCGACATCGGGTCGACCGGGACACCCGGGGCCATCGTGGAGGTGATCGTCACCTTCGTGATGTAACGGCCCTTGACGGTGGACGGCTTCAGACGCTTGACCTCTTCGGCCACGGCCTTGAAGTTCTCGACCAGGGCGTTCTCATCGAACGAGAGCTTGCCGATCAGGAAGCTCAGGTTGCCGTGACGGTCGACACGGAACTCGATCTTGCCGCCCTTGATGTCGGCGACGGCCTTGGCCACATCCATGGTCACGGTGCCGGTCTTCGGGTTCGGCATCAGGCCACGCGGACCGAGCACACGGCCCAGACGGCCGACCTTGCCCATCATGTCCGGGGTGGCGACCACGGCGTCGAAGTCGAGGAAGCCGCCGGCCACCTTCTCGATGAGCTCGTCATCGCCGACGATGTCGGCGCCGGCCTCGGTGGCCTCGGTGGCCTTCGGGCCGCGGGCGAACACCAGGACCTTGGCGGTCTTACCGGTGCCGTGAGGCAGGTTGACGGTGCCGCGGACCAGCTGGTCGGCCTTGCGCGGGTCAACGTTCAGACGCAGCACAGCCTCGACCGTCTGGTCGAACTTGTACGACGGCATGCTCTTGAGCAGAGCGATAGCCTCGGCGCCGGTGTACAGGTTGTTGCGATCGATCTTCTCGGCCGCTTCGCGGTACTTCTTGGAATGCTTAGCCATCTGTCCTTCTCCTCTCAGTCGGTCACCGTGATGCCCATGGAACGGGCGGTACCCTCGATGATCTTCATGCCGGCCTCGACGTCGCGAGCGGACAGATCAGGCATCTTGGTCTCCGCGATCTCGCGGATCTGAGCCTTGGTGACGGAGCCGACCTTGTGGGTCAGCGGGTTCTCGGTGCCCTTCTGGATACCGGCGGCCTGCTTGAGCAGCGCCGCGGCCGGCGGGGTCTTGAGAACGAAGGTGAAGGAGCGATCCTCATAGACGGTGATCTCAACCGGGACGATCTGGCCCATCTTGTCCTGCGTGGCCGCGTTGTAGGCCTTGCAGAAGTCCATGATGTTGACGCCGTGCGAGCCCAGGGCCGGGCCGAGCGGCGGGGCCGGGTTGGCCTTGCCGGCCTGAATCTCGAGCTTGATCAGCGCTGAGACCTTCTTCTTGGGAGCCATAAATGGTTCTTCTTTCTGTGAAGCGGTGCAAACGGCAACGGCCTCATGGCCGCTTCCTCCCGCAACGGGTATTGCTGTGCTGTGCTAGCGGGTCTCCCCTCCAGACACAAGCTTTCCTATTATGCCGCCCCTGCCGGACATTCCCCACGTCCTCTCCCCTTCCCCGGACTCTGATCCATCGTGACCGTGATGCATGATCACAATCCTTGGAATTCCGCCGTTCTTCGACTTGGATCAGAGTCACGATGCATCAGAGTCCGGAACGAAAGAAGAGTCCGGGAAGGAAGGCGGCCGGGAAGGAGGGTTGCGGGAGGGCTTGAATACGGGAAAACCCCGCCGGAGCGGGGTTTTCTCATCACGAATGTCAGTTGAGCTTCTCGACCTGGTCGAAGCCCAGCTCGACCGGCGTATCGCGCCCGAAGATGGACACGAGCACGGTGAGCTTCTGCGTGGTCGGCTCCACGTCGGACACCACGGCGGCCATGGTGGCGAACGGGCCGTCGGTGACGGTGACCTGGTCGCCCACGACATACGAGACCTCGACCGTGCGCTTCTTGGCGGCGGCGGGCTTGTCGCCGGCCTTCTTCAGCGCCTCGGAGGCGATCATCGGGGCCATCATCGCCACGACTTCCTTGCGGCTCAGCGGCGCCGGATCCTTGGTCGGTCCGACGAAGCCGGTCACGCCCTCGGTCTCGCGCACGATGCGGCGGGCGTCCTCATCCGGCCACATGCGAATCAGCACGTATCCGGGCACACGCACGCGGGTGATGACCTTCTTGCCCTTGTCGGTGTGCTTCTCGACCTCCTCCATCGGCACCTCGACCTGGAAGATCTTATCCTCCAGCCCGAAGCTGGCCACGCGGGACTCCACATTGGTCTTCACGCGCTTCTCATAGCCGGAGTAGGTATGCAGCACATACCACTTGCCTTCCAGCGTGCGCAGGCTCTTGGAGAACTCCTCAACGGCCTTGGCGCCGGGGTCGAGCTCCTCGTCGGCGGATTCGCCGGCGTCCTCGGCGGCCTCCTCAACGGGTGCCGCTTCCACGGGCTGCGGCTCGGCGTCCTCGGCCGGCTCCTCGCCGGTTTCGGGAACGTCGGGCAGCTCGTCGAGATTGTCGAGATTCACTTCGTCAGTCATGCATTCACCTTCAGATCGGGATCAATCAGCCGAACATCCACAGCATGAGCTTGCCCAGGCCGAGATCCATACCGGTCACGATTGCCATCAGGAAGAGCACGAACACCAGCACGGCCAGAGCCCAGAAGAACAGCTCCTTGCTGGTCGGGGTCACCACCTTGCGCATCTCATCGACGATCTGCTTGATGAACATGCCGATGCGCATGAAGACATTCGGCTTCTTGGCTTGTGCGCTGATGCTTTTCTTCGCCATATCCGTCCTTCGTCTTCGGCTTGCAGTGGAAAATCTTGGCAGGGACGGCGGGACTCGAACCCACAACCTACGGTTTTGGAGACCGTTGCGCTACCAATTGCGCCACATCCCTAGGTGAACTCTGCCCATGGTAGCAAATACCTGCCGACCAGCGGGCAAAACCGCCAAAACGCAATAATAGCGGTTCCCGTCGATTTCGTCCACCCACCGGTGTTCGCTCGCCGATAAACCGCTATTTTCCGCCGTTTGCTCCGGTGTGTCCTCTCAGCCTACCCAGGCCTGGAACCGGCGCATGCCCTCGGCCAGCTGGTCGTCCGCCAACGCGTAGGAGAAGCGCAGGTAGCCCGGGGCGCCGAACGCCTCGCCGGGCACCGCCGCCACATGAGCCTCGTCCAGCAGCATGGCGGCCAGTTCGGCCGAGCTCGTGGCCACCGAACCGTTGGCGCCGAGCGGCCGGTTCAGCAGGCCGGAGACGTCGGCGAAGGCGTAGAACGCGCCGGTCGGCGTCGGGCAATGCACGCCGTCGATGGCGTTCAATGCGGTCACGATGGCCTTGCGGCGCACGTCGAAGGCCTCACGCATGGCGTAGACGGCGTCCAGATCACCGCCCACGGCGGCGATGGCGGCGCGCTGCGGCACATTCGCCACATTGGAGGTCATATGCCCCTGCAGCTTGGCGGCGGCCTTGGCCACCGGCTCGGGGGCCACCAGCCAGCCGACGCGCCAGCCGGTCATGGCGTAGGTCTTGGCCACGCCGTTGAGCACGATCAGCTGGTCGCGCACCTCGGGCACCACCTGGCCGATATACGAGGTCCGGGCACCGTCATAGTTGAGGTGCTCGTAGATCTCGTCGGAGACCACCCACACATGGTGCTCCACTGCCCAGCGTCCGATCGCCTCGATGGTCTCACGGCTCCACACGGCGCCGGTCGGGTTCGACGGGGAGGTGACGATGATGGCGCGGGTCCGTTCGGTGCGGGCCGCCTCGATGGCGTCGATATCCGGCTCGAAGGAGCGGTCGGCGCCGGCGAACACCTCGACCGGCACGCCGCCGGCCAGTTTGACGGCCTCGGGGTAGCTGGTCCAGTACGGCGTGGGGATGATCACCTCGTCGCCGTCATTGAGCAGAATCTGGAACGCCTCGTAGACGGCCTGCTTGCCGCCGTTGGTCACCACCACCTGCTCGGGGGTCACCTCGTAGCCGGAATCACGCAGCATCTTGCGGGCGATGGCCTCGCGCAGCTCAGGCAGGCCCGGGGTCGGCGTGTACCGATGGTTGCGCGGGTCGCGGCACGCCTCGGCGGCGGCCTCGACCACGTAGTCCGGGGTCGGGAAGTTCGGCTCGCCGGCGCCGAAGCCGATGACGTCGACGCCCGCCGCCTTCATGGCCTTGGCCTTGGAATCCACGGCCAGCGTGGCGCTCGGCGCCACATTGTTGATACGATCGCTCAGGGTCTGCCAGTCTGCCATAGTCATGGCTCCCATGCTAGCCCCACGCGCAGAGAACCGCCGCTATACGAGCACCAGATTGTCGCGGTGGATCAGCGGATGCGCGTACGCCTCGCCGAGGAATCGCCGCAGCTGGTCCGTATTGCGCCCCAGCATCTGCGGAATCTCCTCGGAATCGTATCCGGACAATCCACGCGCCAGATGCGTGCCGTCCTCGGCGTCCACCCACACCGGGTCGCCGGCGGAGAACTCCCCGCGCGCTTCCAACGCGCCGGCCGCCAGCAGGCTGGCCCGTCCGCCGCGTACGGCGCGCGCGGCGCCGTCGTCGACCACGATCGTCCCGCGTGGTTCCGCCGCGAATCCGATCCACAGCCGACGCGAGGAGCCGCGGTCGTGCACCGGGGCGAACACGGTGCCGACCGGGTCGCCCATCATCGCCGGCCCCGCGTTCGCGGCGCTGGTCAGCACGACGGGCACGCCGGAGACCGCGGCGATCCGCGCCGCCTCCAGCTTGGTGACCATGCCGCCGGTGCCGACGCCGGAGGTGCTGCCGCCCACGGTCACGTCCCGCAGGGTCGCGATCACGTCGGGCACGTACCCGATGCGTCGCGCGTCCGGACGGCCGGGCGGCGCGGTGTACAGCGCATCCACGTCGGTGAGCAGGACGAGCGCGTCGGCGCGCACGATGTTGGCCACCAGCGCGGAGAGGCGGTCGTTGTCGCCGAACCGGATCTCGTTGCTGGCCAGCGCGTCGTTCTCGTTGACGATCGGCACGACGCCGAGGTCCAGCAACCGTTCGAGCGTGCGCCGGGCGTTGCGGTACTGCGCAGCGCGGATCGTGTCCTCCGCGGTGATGAGGATCTGGCCCACGCGGATGCCGTACCGTGCGAACGCGGTCTCGTAGCGCGCCATCAGCAGCCCCTGACCCACCGAGGCGGCGGCCTGCTGGGTGGCCACGTCGCGCGGGCGTTCGGCGAAGCCGAGCGGGCCGAATCCGGCCGCGATGGCGCCCGAGGAGACCAGCACGATGCGCGCGCCCGACAGCACGTTGGCCGCCACGGACGCCACCAGGGCCTCCAGCTTGGCGGCGTCCAGATGGCCGGACGGCCGCGTCAGCGAACTGGATCCGACCTTGACCACCATCGTCTGCGCCTGCGCGACGGACCGGCGTACCTGTGCCTGACTCGGTGTGGACACCATCACTCCTTAGCGTTGCTCACGCGGCTACTCGTCGATGTCCTCGACATCCTCGCCACGGCCGAACAGGCTCTGCTCGTCGTGGGGATCGTCATTGACGCTCGGATCGGCCCAGTGTCCGGCGGCGCGTTCCGCCATCATCGCCTCGCGCACGGCCTGGCGTGCGTCCATCATCTCGTGGTACTGGCGGCGGCGTTCGGCGTTCGTGCGGCGGCGGGTACGGTTGTCGTTCTCCTCCAGGCGCAGGTCCTTGCCGCGCGCGCCCAGCTGGGCGCCGTCGAGCATCTCCGCGCCGGCGGCGATGGTCGGATCCCAGTCGAACGCCACGGCCCGATTGCCGCGGCCGATGCGCACCTCGTCGCCCGGCTTGGCACCCTGCCGGCGCAGCTCATCCTCCACACCCAGCTTGGCCAGACGATCGGCCAGGTAGCCGACGGCCTCGTCGTTGTCGAAGTTCGTCTGCGTCACCCAGCGTTCCGGCTTGGCGCCGCTGACCGTGTACCAGAAGTCGCCGTTGGCGTCCTCCTGGCGTTCCACGGTGAAGTCGATGCCGGGGCCGGAGGCGTCCTGGCCGCGCCGGCGGCGGGCCGGCTGTTCCAGCGGCCTGATGACCACGCGCTCGGCCTCCTGCGCCTGCTCGCGTTCGGCGACCTGCTCGCGCATCCGCGCCACCATATCGGCCAGCGCGAAGTTCAGCTCCTTCAAGCCCGCATGCGAGGCCGTGGAGATCGGGAACACCTTCAGGCCCATCGCCTCGAACTCCGGGCGGACGAACTCGGCGAGCTCCTTGGCCTCCGGCACATCCACCTTGTTGAGGATGATGATGCGGGGGCGTTCCGGGATCGGGATCGCGCCCAGCGGCAGCTCCAGCTTGTCGGCGTATTCGGCCAGCTCGTGCTCAAGCGCCTCGTAGTCGGAGATCGGGTCGCGGTCCGGCTCCAGCGTGGCGCAGTCGATGACGTGGGCGATGATCTCGGTGCGCTCGATATGGCGCAGGAACTCCAGGCCCAGGCCCTTGCCCTCGGAGGCGCCCGGGATCAGGCCGGGCACGTCCGCGATCGTGTAGCGGCGGTCGCCGGCCATGACCACGCCCAGGTTCGGCACCAGCGTGGTGAACGGGTAGTCCGCGATCTTCGGCTTGGCGGCGCTCATGGCGGCCACCAGGCTCGACTTGCCGGCGCTCGGGAACCCCACCAGCGCCACGTCGGCGATGGACTTGAGCTCCAGGATCACGTCGCGTTCCTCGCCCGGTTCGCCGAGCAGCGCGAAGCCCGGGGCGCGGCGCGTCTTGTTGGCCAGGGCGATGTTGCCCAGACCGCCGGCGCCGCCCGCCGCGGCCACGAACCGGTCGCCGTCATGGCGCAGGTCGGCCAGCTGTTCGCCGGGCCTCTTCGGCGAGCCCTGGGCCCCGCGCGCCTCGAAGATCACCGTGCCCACCGGCACCGGCAGGATCAGGTCATCCCCCTTGGACCCGTCCTTGTTATCCCCCATGCCCATCGTGCCGTTGCCCGCCGAGCGGTGCGGCATGAACCGGTAGTCCAACAGGCTGTTGGCGTTCTGGTCGGCCACGAAGACGACGGAACCGCCGTCGCCGCCATTGCCGCCGTTCGGGCCGGCCAACGGCTTGTACTTCTCACGGCGGATGCCGGCCGAACCGTTACCGCCGTCGCCGCCCTTGACATGGACGACCACACGATCCACAAAATCACTCATAGCTGCCTACCTTACCGTGTGCCCCTGCCCGCGGCCGAGGATACGAAAAACCGCATCCCGTGAACGCGGGATGCGGCCTCAAACGAAATAGCGCGCCTGGAATCTCAGGCGGACACCACGTCGACGACCTTGCGGTCACGACGCACGCCGAAGCGCACGTTGCCGTCGGTCAGGGCGAACAGGGTGTGATCCTTGCCCATGCCGACGTTCTGGCCCGGGTGGAAGTTGGTGCCACGCTGGCGAACGATGATGTTGCCGGCGATAACCGACTCGCCGCCGAACTTCTTGACGCCGAGGTACTGCGGGTTCGAGTCGCGACCGTTGCGCGAGCTGGAAGCGCCCTTCTTATGTGCCATGTCTGTTCCTTTCGGTTCTGACCTGTCAGCGGATCAGGCGATAGCCGTGATCTTGACGATGGTCTGCTGCTGACGATGGCCCTTGCGACGGGTGACGCCAGTCTTGTTCTTGTACTTCATGATGTTGATCTTCGGACCCTTGGCAGAGTCGTTGACCACTTCCGCCTTGACGGAGATCTTGGCGAGATCCTTGGCACCGAGGGTGACCTTGGCACCGTCAACCACGAGGGCGACCGGGAACTCCACGGTATCGCCGACCTTCGCATCGAGACGGTTCACCACGATGACGTCACCGACCTCGACCTTCTCCTGATGGCCACCGGCCTTCACAATCGCGTACATAATCCGTTCCTTGCTAGTTTTTTGGAAGCTGTTCTGTCCGGCACGGCAAAGCGTCTCAGCCAGACACCGACTATCTAATCTACACCGACCCATGTACGAGCGCAAGCAGACGAGTCGTGCGTGTCAACTCGACACGCCGTCACTCCTCCGTGCTGGCCGCCACGGCCGCCGCAGCGATCTGGGCGAGCTTGGCCTTGACGTCCGGCGAGGAGCCCTGCGGCATCTGCACCTGCGTGCCCTGGCCGTGCTTGTTCGTCTTGACGAACGGATCGCCGCCCTTCAGGGCGTACGGGTCGTCGAAGTCCGCGGACACGGTCGGCTCGTCGTGCAGGATGAAGCCGCGGCCCTTGCAGGTCGGGCACTCCTCGGAGAAGGCCTCCACCAGACCCTGGCCGATGCGCTTGCGCGTCATCTGCACCAGACCCAGCGAGGTGACCTCGGCCACCTGGTGCTTGGTACGGTCGCGCGCCAGGCATTCGACCAGCCGGCGCAGCACCAGGTCGCGGTTCGCGGGCATGACCATGTCGACGTAGTCGATCATCACCATGCCGCCGATGTCGCGCAGGCGCAGCTGGCGGGCGATCTCCTCCGAGGCCTCGAGATTGCAGCGGGTCACCGTCTCCTCCAGGCTCTTGCCGCGGCCGATGAAGCGGCCGGTGTTCACGTCGATCGTGGTCATGGCCTCGGTGCGGTCGATGACGATCGAACCGCCCGAGGGCAGGTAGACCTGACGCTCCATGCCCTTGCGGAGCTGGGAGTCGATCTGCCACTTGTCGAACACGTCCTTGCCCTCGTGCTCGGCCGGATCCCACTTCTCCAGCTTGCCCTTCAGGTCGGGGGCCATCGTGTCCAGGTACTCCTCGATGCGGGCGTACACCTTGTCTCCCTCGACGATCATCTTGTCGAAGTCGTCGTTGAAGATGTCGCGCACCACGCGGATCGCCACATCCGGCTCGCCCTGCAGGAGCTTGGGGCGCTTGCCGTGCAGGAACTCGTCGCGCTTGGCGGTGATGCGCTCCCACTGGTGCACCAGCGTCTCCAGATCCTTGACGATCGCCTCCTCGGAGGCACCCTCGGCGGCCGTGCGGATGATCACGCCCATATCCTTCGGCGCGATCTTGGAGACGATGCCCTTGAGACGGCTGCGCTCACGCTCCGACAGCTTGCGGCTCACGCCGGTCATGCCGCCGGAGGGCACCAGCACCAGGAAGCGGCCCGCCAGCGTGACCTGCGAGGTCAGGCGCGCGCCCTTGTGGCCGATCGGATCCTTGGTGACCTGCACCAGCACCGGGTCGCCGGACTTGAACGCCAGCTCGATGCGGCGCGGCTGGCCCTCCAGACGGGTCGAGTCCCAGTTCACCTCGCCGGCGTACAGCACGCCGTTGCGGGCCTGGCCGATGTCCACGAACGCGGCCTCCATACTCGGCAGCACGTTCTGCACGCGACCGAGATAGATGTTGCCGACGGTCGCCACCTCCTGGATGTCGGAGACGTAATGCTCGACCAACACGTTGTCCTCGATCACCGAGATCTGCGTATGACGCTCGCGCTCACGCACCACCATCAGGCGTTCCACGTTCTCGCGGCGGGCCAAGAAATCCTGCTCCATCAGCTGGTTCTGGCGGCTGCGCTCGCGGCGGTTGTCGCGGCGGCGCTGCTTCTTGGCCTCCAGACGGGTCGAGCCCTCCACATCGGTGATCTCGTCGATGTACTGCTGCTTGCGCGAACGGCGGGTCAGCGGCTGTTCCTGCTCGTCCGAGGACTTGGCCCCGCGGCGACGACGGCGACGGCGCGTGACGGTCTGCTCCTCGTCGTCCTCATCCTCGCGGGAGGACTCACGGGGATGCTCCTCATGCTCCTCGCGCGACCGATCGTCGTTCGCACGATCCTCGCGGTTGCCGCCGCGCGAACGGCGACGGCGACGGCGCGTCGTCCCCTCCTCCTCGTCATCGGATTTGGCGGGGTGCTCCTCGTCGATCGGCAGATACGTGATCTCGTCGAGTTCGAGGTCCTCCTCGATCTGCTCGACCTCGGCCGCGGCGCGACGCTCCTGGGCGTTCAGACGGCGCGAACGGCGCGACGAACGCGTCGGCTCCTCGTCGGCGGCGTCGGCACCCTCCCGCTCCTCGGCACGCGGTTCCTCGCGATCGCGGCGCGTATCGGGCTCCTCCTCGCGGCTGCGGGAACGACGCCGACGCGACAGGCGCGGCTCGTCCTCCTCACGCTCCTCGGCCTCGTCGCGGCGCGCGTCACGCTCATCCTCACGGCTGCGGGCGCGGCGCGAACGGGTACGGCGGGAGGCGGGACGCTCGTCCTCGTCCTCCTCGCGGTCCTCATCGTCGCGCTCGGCGGGGCGCGGGCGCAGCTCCGGCAGCACCGGCTCCTGGAACAGCAGCGACGTCATCGGACGCGGATGGCGACGCGACTCATGGCCCTCCGGCAACGACTCGACCGCGTCAAGCGCACGGGCGTCGCCGGACGGGTCGTCGAACGGCGACTGGAAGACGCGCTCGGTCCCGCGGCGCTCGGCAGTACCGGCGGCACGGCGCGAACGACGACGCGGCGCCACCTGCTCCTCCTCGTCATGGGACGGCGCAGGCTCCGGCTTGGACTCCTGACGGCTCGGCAGATGCGGCTCCTCGAACAACGGCATCGAATGATCCTGCACCTGCAGCGCCACGGTGGCGCCGGCCGCACCCACCTCACGGGTGACGCGGCGTCCGCGACGGCGGCGCGGCGGGGTCGCCGGTTCGGACGGCGCTTCGGATGCCGATGTTTCCGACAATGACTGATCAACGGTTTCGTTCTCGTCGAAACCCTCACGGTTCGCTCTGGGCACAATGCTCCTCACGACGCGCTGCACCACGTCGCCTTAGTCCGGCCCGCCGCGGCTGTCACCCCACGCTCTCACCGTGGTCGCGCGCAATCGCGCACCGCACAGGCTCATCCTGCAAAAGTCTCTGCTGCTCGATGGCGGACACCGGCGCTCGCGGAACACTCACGCGAGGGGATCGACGCCATCTCCAGGCTTCGGTGGTGGTGTGCAGAACCACCATCCATAAGTATGACACACTTTTTGCCGACCGTTTACCCCGCATTGGTTTTCAGGCGCGTCGGCCCCCAATCCGACGCGCCTGATGCGATCAGCCGAGCCAGTCGCGCAGGATGCCGGCCATCAGCGTCAGGTCACTTTCCGGCACCTGCTCGTCGTGCTTGTGCGCGAGCAGCGGGTCGCCGGCGCCCAGGTTGACGGCGGGGATGCCGAGCGCGGCGAAACGGGCCACATCGGTCCAGCCGAGCTTGGCCACCGGTTCGCGGCCGGTACGTTCCCGGACCAGGCCGACCAGCGACTGGGCCAGCGGATCGTCCAGGCCGGGGCGGGCGGACGGCGATTCGTCCTTCATCTCGATGCCGAAGCCCTCGAACACGCCGCCGGTGGCCGCATGCTCGCCGTTGTTCAGCTCCGCGCCTGCGTCCGCGCCCATCATCAGCGCCTTGGCCTGACGGATGTCCTTATCCGGGGCGAACCGGTAGTTCACATGGATGCGGCACTCGTCCGGGATCACGTTCGTGCCGTTGCCGCCGGAGATCAGCGTGGCGTTCAGGCCCTCGCGGTATTCCAGACCGTCCACGGTGATGGCCTGCGGCTCATAGGCGTTGAGACGCGCGAGCGCCTCGCCGGCCTTGTGGATGGCGTTCTCCCCCATCCACGCGCGTGCCGAATGCGCGGCCACGCCGTGAGACACCACGTCGAAGCGCATCGTGCCGTTGCAGCCGCCCTCGATGCCGCAGTTCGTCGGCTCGCCGATGATCGCGAAATCACCCTGGATCCATTCAGGGTGTGCCTGAACCACCTTGCGCAGGCCGTTCTTCTCGGCCACAACCTCCTCATGGTCGTAGAACACGTAGGTCAGATCGACCTTCGGCTCGGTCAGCGTGGCCGCCAGATACAGCAGTGCCGCGTCGGAAGCCTTCATATCGGTGGCCCCGCGCCCCCACATCACGCGCTCGTCCGGATGCGCGGCGGCGATCTCCCCGCGGATCGCCGGATCGCCGGGCTCCAGCCAGCGCGGCGGGAAGTTGTCGATCACCGGCACCGTATCCAGATGCCCGCACAGGATCACCCTGCGCTCGCGGCCCAGATCGGTCGAGGCCACCAGCGTATCGCCGTGCCTGCGGACCGTCAGATGCGGCTGGCGGCGCAGGAACCGCTCCACCATGTCGGTCAACGGCCCCTCGTCGTCGCTCACCGAATACACGGCCATGATCTGCTCCATCAGCGCGGCCAACGCCTCTTCCATCGTGGCATCCGGCGCGAACCCGATCTCCGCCGGCGTCTCGATCGCCGCGGCCTGCATCATCTCATCACTCATGTCCCCCAGCCTACCCGCCCCCGTCCCGATAATCGACACGCCCGGCCTATTACGGACTCTGCGATATCGTGACCGTGATACATGTCCCCAAAACGTTGATATTTCGCCAATGCTCCAACTCCTCCCACAGTCACGATGTCGCACGGTCCGAACAAGGCCGGGAGTGTCGTGCGGCGCGATGTGAGACGGGAACGGTGACGGCCGCACGCCGATGACACACTGGTAACCATATCCGAAACGCCACGCACGAGCGTGATCATGGCACAGGCAAGGAGACGATATGGGACTGCTGAACGCGTTGCAGGGATTCTGCGTCATCGGCATCGTGATCCTTGCCGGATACATCGCGGCCCGGCTGCGCATCGGCGGGTCGAGCGCGCAGATGGTGCTCAATCGTTTCAGCTTCTTCGTGTGCAGCCCCTGCCTGATGTTCGCCATCCTCTCCAAGGAGCCGATCTTCGACATCTTCCATTCGTCGATTGTGGTGGCGTTCGCCTCCGCCATGGCGGTGGGCGTGATCTTCCTGATCGTCAACCGCCTGCACTTCCATATGGATGCGGCGCACGCCACCATCGGTGCGTTGAACTCGCTGTATCTGAACTCCAACAACATCGGCCTGCCGATCGCCACCTACATCCTCGGCGATCCGGCGCTGGTGGCGCCGATCCTGGTCATGCAGCAGGCGCTGTTCACACCGGTCGGGCTGACCGTGCTCGATATGGCCACCACCGGCCGCGTGTCGGCCAAGGAGGTGCTGAAGCAGCCCTTCCATCAGCCGATGCTCATCGCCTCGCTGCTCGGCATCGCGGTGTCGGTGGTCTCGGCGCAGACCGGCTGGTTCGTCATCCCCGATTTCCTCTACGACCCGATCGACATGATCGGCGACGCCGCGGTGCCGATGATCCTGATGGCCTTCGGCATGTCCCTGCACGGCACCAGGCCGATGCAGGACAAGACCGCGCGCCAGGCCACCATCGCCGTCACCGTGCTCAAGAACCTCGTCATGCCGCTGGTGGCGTTCCTGCTCTCCTACTTCGTGATGGGATTCCGCGGGCCGACGCTGTACGCCTGCGTGGTGCTCGCCGCCCTGCCGACCGGGCAGAACGTGTACAACTACGCGGCGCGCTACAACGTCGGCACCACCTTCGCGCGCGATGGCATCCTGCTGAGCACGATGACCAGCCCCGTCGTCATCGCCCTGGTCGCCGTGCTGCTGGGCTGATACCCGACCCGATCAGTCGTCGGCGCGGTAGTCGGTCAGGTTCAGGCTGGCGGCCACGCGGTTGGACGCGAACGCGCCCACCGACACCAGCGCGAAGCACAGCGCCACGCCGCCGACGAAGCTCAGGATCGTGGCCGGCTGCGTCATCGAGGCCGCGAACAGCGGGAACATGAGCAGCAGCGAGCATCCGCCCGCCACCACAACCACGGTGGTCAGCGGCGTCAGCACCTCCTTGAACCGCGCGCGGTTCAGCGTCTTCACGTCGGTGCCCTCCAACACCAGCATCCGGTATTCGGCCGCCTGGTCGTACACCGAGCCCGCCTGCATCACACCGCAGCTGACCGCGGCCAGCACGGCGGCGAATCCCAGCGTCAGCAGACCGCCGGTGCCGATATCGCGCATCATCGTCACGCCCGGGTCGTCGGCCGGTGGCGCGGCGCCGCCCGAGGTCCACGCGCTGGTCGACAGGTAGCCGCAGATCGAGGTGATGCCGGCGACGAACACCGCCAACGCCACACCGGAGACGTTGCGCCAGGCACGCTTCGGGTTGTCGAGGATGCGGCGCATCGCGATCATCGTGGCGGCGTCCTTCGGATGACGGGCCTTGACGCGGGCGCGGGCGGCCACCACCCACGCACCCACCAGGTTCACCACCGCGAACACCAGGAAGAAGAACCCGATGACCACCGCGTAGATCATCGCATCGCCCAGGCCGGTCAGCATGGTCGGGTTCGAGAACACCAGGTATGCGGCGGCCACCACGACCAGGAAGATCAGCACACGCCACTTGGCGGGCAGCGGCTCGGCGGCGCGGGACATCACGCCCAGCGGGGTGATCGCCACGCGGCGCAGCGTGATCAGCGCCGAGACCAACGCCAGCACGGTCACGCCCGCCACCACGGCCACCAGCGCAATCGACCCCACCCACAGCTGTTCGAACGTGAACCGCTGATTCTGGAAGTTCAGCAGCATGATCAACGGCATAATCGCAAAGTATCCGATGATGCCGATCAGCGAACCGACCAACGCCTGTCCGGCCGCGTCGAGCGCGGTCAGCCGCACCACCTGGCCGGTGGTGGCGCCCGCCAAACGTAACGCGGCCAGACGGGCGTCACGGCGGGAGGCCGCCAACCGCGCGGCCGAACCGGCGAGCGCGGCGAACGGCACGACCAGCAGGACGCAGGCGAAGATGGCCAGCACCACGTAGGTCGAGGCCATCTGCGTCATCTGGTCGTCCGCGAGCCGGCGGGAGAACGCCTCGTAGGTGCCGGGCGCGCAGGCGTCGGGACTGAATAGGCAGCCGATGCTGTGGTCGGCGGAGGCGCGCCAGACGAAGCCGTGCAGGCCGCCGAGCACGGTCAGGAAGATCGCGGTGGCGGCGGCGAACGCGATGATGGCGAGCGCTGAGGTGTGCGCGGTCGTGTCGCTGCGGCCGGGGCGGTGGAACAGACGCCAGAGTGCGAAGGTGCTCATCGGGCCACCTCGGTTCCCGCGGCCGGGGTTCGACCCTGCCAGCTGGGGGCCGACACCACGCGTTCGTCATGCCCGCCGGCGGTGCCGGGCAGGTCCGCCAGACGCCCGTCCTGCATGGTGATGGTGCGGTCGCAGAAGGCGGCGACGTTCGGGTCGTGCGTGACCACCACCACGGCGGCGCCGTTCGCGCGGCTCGCCTCCATCAGGATCGACATGACCTCGCGCCCGGTGGTCTGATCGAGCGCACCGGTCGGTTCGTCGGCGAACACCACGGCCGGCTGCACGCACAGGGCGCGGGCGATGGCCACGCGCTGCATCTGCCCGCCGCTCATCTCCCCCGGACGCTGGCCTGCGAGCGCGCGCAGGCCGAGTCGTTCCAGCCACAGGATCGCCGCATCGGTGGCGCGGCGGTAATCCACGCCGCCCAGCATCATCGGCAACGCGATGTTCTCGACCGCCGGCAGTTCGGGCAGCAGCTGGCCGGATTGGAAGACGAAGCCGAAGGCGCTGCGGCGCAGCTTGGTGCGCGCCGCGTCCGGCATGGCGGTCAGGTTCGCGCCTCGGAAGGTCACGATGCCCGCGGTCGGCCGGATGATGCCGGCCAGCGCATGCAGCAGGGTGGATTTGCCGGAGCCCGAGGGGCCCATGACGGCAACCGATTCGCCCTCGCGCAGGGTGAAGTCGACGTGGTTGAGCGCGAGCGTATGCACGGGTGCGGGGCCTGTGCCGGCGGTGCCATGGTCGGCGGCGGCGCGGACGTTGGCGGCGCCGTAGTCCATGACCAGGCCGGAGGCGTTCAGAATCGCGGAGGCGGGAACGCCGGACGCGTAGTCCGGTCGCATGGCGCCAGTCCGCTCGATATCGGGATTCGCGGTGAATGCTGTGGGGTTCTTGCTTCTCATACCTTGAGGCTACGGCCGCGGCCACGCGCACGGCATCGGGCCGACGGACGATTCCGCGTGACGGCGCCGGCCGGGCTCATCCTTGCGGATTAGGCGGTATCGCCGCAAGGGAGGAGTCAGTGCCGGTCACTCGCCGGTCAGATGCCAGCTGATGCGATGCAGCGGGGTGGGGCCGAGTTCGGCGATGGCGCGGCGGTGCGCGGCTGAGCCGTATCCCTTGTTGCGGTCCCACTCATACGGGGCGTACCGCGGATTGCCGCGGGCGATGTCCACCATGAGCCTGTCCCTGGTCACCTTGGCGATGACGGCCGCCGCGGCCACCGTGGCGCAGTGGCGGTCGCCCTTGACCTGGGTGATGACATGCGCGGGAACCGGCACGTCCGGCGCGTCGAAGGTGTCGAGCGCTTTGGTGATGTAATCGTTGGGCCCGTCGAGAATCGCCCCGACCCGCATCGTCGCCGCGTCCCAAGCAGGAGACACGGCCCGGCCATCACCGGCAGACGACACAGGCGACATGAGCCCCAGCTGCCGTTCCACGGCGTTGAGCGCGCGCAGGGCCGCAATGCCGAGCACGTGGCTGATGCCCCACTCGTCGATCTCGCCGTTGCTGGCCTGTCCGACCGCGCTCGCCGCACACCATGCCTGCAGCGGTTCGAACAGCGTCTCGCGGCGTCGTTCCGTCAGCATCTTCGAATCGGCGACACCATCCGGAACCGCCAGCTCCGGCAGGTCGCAGGCGCGTATCGCCGCGGCGCCGACCATCACCGGACCGGCCAGCGCACCGCGTCCGACCTCGTCAAATCCCACAATCAGGCCATACCCCTGTGCGGCCAGTTCCCGTTCCAACTCCAGCGTCGGACTCTCATGCACCATATCTCGCTCCCGCCGCGGTAGTAGATACCGAAAGGATCACAGTCCGACCGACTGCCTGCCCGGCACGTCGGCGAACACGTCGTGATGCGCGTCCAGCCCGCCGATGCGCCGCAACGGCCAATATGTGGCCAACGCCACGCCCTCGATGTCCTCCAACGGTACCAGACCGTTCTCCTCATCATCCTGATGGTACCGGGAATCGGCGGAGTTGGAACGGTTGTCGCCCATGACGAACACATGCCCCTCCGTGACCTCCACGCGGAACGGGAAGCTGCTGGGAGAGACGCCCTCGCGGATGTACGAGGATTCGTCGACGGCCACGCCGTTGATGGTCACGGGGCTGCCCTCGCCCGCGCATTCGACCACGTCGCCGGGCAGTCCGATCAGTCGTTTGATGAGCCTGTCCTTGCCGAAGACACCGTTGCTCTGCTCGTTGCGCAGCCAGTTGGCCGGATCCTTGAACACCACGATGTCGCCGCGGCGCAGATCCACGACCTTGGGCGCCAGGGACAGGGTCAGCACGCGGTCGCCGGGCATGATGGTGTTCTCCATCGATCCGCTGGGGATGGCGTACATGCCGAATACGAACACGCGCAGCAGCAGGATGACCAGCACCGGTATGCCGCACCAGATCAGGGTGTCGCGCAAGCCCATGCCCGCGGTTTGACGCGCCGGTGCCTTATGTCGGGGCACGGGGGAGGGATCCACGCCGTGGTCGGCCACGACCATGGTGCGCAGGTCCCGTTCGTCATCGGGATTGGGCGATGCTTGCATCCGCGTGTCCTCCTTGCGTCGGCGGCGTCTCCGGTTGGCGGCGTCGCGTTCCATCATAGCGACTGGTCATATGAAACAACCCGGAGGCCTTGCGGCGCACCGGGTTGCATTCGCGTTTACGTTGTCGGCGTACGACTCAGGCCTTGGTGGCCTTGTTGTCGCGGCGCTCGACGATACGAGCGGCCTTGCCGCGCAGAGCGCGCAGGTAGTACAGCTTCGCACGACGCACGCGGCCGCGACGGACCAGCTTGATCGAGTCGATGGACGGGGAGTGCAGCGGGAAGCGGCGCTCCACACCGGTGCCGAAGCTGATCTTGCGCACGACGAAGGTCTCACGCACGCCAGCGCCCTGACGGGCGATCACCACGCCGGTGAAGGTCTGGATACGGGAGTTGTTGCCTTCCTTGATCTTGACGTTCACGTCAACTGTGTCGCCGGGACGGAAGTCCGGAATCTCCTCGGCCGCCTTCATGTGCTTGGCGTCAAATGCCTCGATAGCATTCACCATAATGGTTTCCTCCAACGCTGCCGCATGTCAGCGCCTCGGTTCGGGGCGCGGCGTTCAGCCCGCCCGGGGTCGTCATTCCTTTGGGTCTGCCCGCGGGAAGCCTGCCAATCCGCCGGATGCCAAGCCTTGCGGCCGACCGGCTGGACCCTGGTGAGGAGAGCGGTTCATGCGGCGACCAATCTCCCGGCACAGCGGCTTTCCATTCTACCCGCTCACGCGGACACCATCGCTGGTAGAAACGACTTCACCCGGAGTGCGTCATGCCGACGGCTGCGGTCGAGCGGGTCAGGACCGGGCGGCCATGAGCTGGGCGACCGCGGCCCGGATCGGCGCCTCGGCCTGCGCCGGATCGTCGATGTCCCGCACCGACTGTTCAATCGGGCACATGCCGGTGTTCGCACGGTTGCGGATCATCGGCACCAGTTCGTCATAGGCGGCCTCGACGTGATGGGACTGCAGCATGGCCAGTCCCGCTTCACTCATCACATGGCCGTGCACGGCCACCGCGCCCAGTTGGATGTACAGCATGGCGGCTGCCTTGCCGATCACCCGGTCGGAGGCGGAGAATCCGTCGAGCCGTTGCCCCGCGGCCAGCCAAGCCAGCAGCGGTTTGACACCGCGGCCGGTACCGGTGAGAGTCTCGTCGCCACGGCAGGCGACACAGCCGAGCTCATCATGGGCGCTGAGTTCGCGTTGCGCGCGCAGCCAGTCATCGTTCATAGTCATTACGTTGTTCTCCTTTACGTCTGTCTTACGACCGTCCGCCCACGGGGACGCCAGACGGACGGTCCCAATCGACACGACCGCACCCTTACGTTTGAAAGCCGCCCCGCCCGTGCATGCGACGGACAGAAGCGGCTTTCAATCAATCATCAGACCGTATCGACAGGCGTCACTCCTTGGCGGCGCGATGCTCGACCCAGAACATGATCAGCGGGATCAGGCCCCACTGCAGGATCAGACCGGGCAGACCGGCGAGCACGCTCATCCAGATCGTGGCGGCGGCCACCGTCGTGTTGCCGAGCACGCCCACGGCGAACAGGATCGCGGCGGCACGCACCACGCGGCCTCCGACCTGCACCAGCAGCACCTTGGTGATGGTCGGCATGTTGGCGGTGCGCAGCAGACCGGCGATCAGACCGTAGGCGGCCAGCTCGATCACCATGAACGGCAGCATCGCCAGTCCCGGCATGCCGGACAGCGCGAAGCTGACCAGCGGGCCGAACGCACCGGCGATCGCACCGGCGTACGGGCCGGCCAGCAGGCCGACGAGGATGATCGGCAGATGCATCGGCAGGAAGGCCTCGCCCAGCCCGGTGCCCATGCCACAGATCGCGCCGACGACGTGGAAGATCTGCGGGATCGCAACCGCGCCGATGATGGCCGCGAGCGTGGCGAGCGCCTGGACCCTGACGGACGGCAGTTCGCGCGTGCGGCTGATGCTCATTGTTGATCCCATATCTGTTTCCCTTCTATGCAAACTCAATTCCGGACACGAATCAGGCGTCGAGGTCGATGAGACGGTAGTTGCGGTTGCCCAGGCCCATCTCGACGGCGTGTTCGACCGTGTGGATCGCGTGGCGCGACTCCATGCGCTCGATGAGCGGACCGTTGTTGTCGTCCGACAGGTACACCTGGTCCACGCAGGCCTGGTCCACGGCCACCGGGTCGAGCGAGGCGAGGATGCCGATGTCGTTCATCTGCGGGGCGTGCGGGTTGCCGTCGCAGTCGCAATCGACCGAGAGGTTGTTCATCACGTTGATGAACAGCATGTTGCCGTGCAGCGCGTTGAACACGCCGGTCGCGGCCTCGGCCATGGCCTCCAGGAAGGAGTCGTGGTCGCCGTCGAACGCGTTGGGCAGCGCCTCGTCCTGGCCGGAATGGATGCGTTCCTTGCCGTGTGAGGAGGCGATGCCGATCGAGATGTTCTTCAGGGCCCCGCCGAAGCCGCCCATCACATGGCCCTTGAAGTGGGAGAGGACCACGTAGTAGTCGTAGTTCGGGAAGTGTGAGCCCACGGTGTCGCTGGTCAGGCGCTTGCCGCCCTCGATCGGGATCTCGATCTCGCCCTCCTCATCCTGAAGGTCCACCGGGGCGATCTCCATGAAGCCGTGTTCCTTGATGGTCTCCCAATGCTTCGAGGATTCGTTGCGGGTGCCGGCGTATGCGGTGTTGCATTCGACGATCGTGCCGTCGAGACGCTGCACGAGGTCCTTGATCAGCGCCGGCTGCAGATAGTGGGTGTTGCCGCCCTCGCCGGTGCTCAGCTTGACAGCGACCTTGCCCTGCGGCTTGACGCCGAGCGCCTCGTAGGCCTTCATCAGTCCGGCGGGGCTGATGTCCCGGGTCATATAGACCACCGGTGCGGTGGGCGAGTCGGTCTGATAGGTCGTCACCATATGCTGCCTCCTTGCGATATTGGTTGTATATGCTCACGATACCGCCAGCGATATGACAATACGCCGGATGCGAACGCATCACCAATGCGGCGGCATACTGGATTCCATAGCTTCTAGGTATGGGAAGACCCCGACCGTAGCCGGGGCCTCCCCATACGCTCACGCCGAACATGCCATATGCATATCCGTCACAAAGATCAGAACTCCCATGACGGACGGTCCAGTGGACCGTCCGTAGCCGGGCGCGCCGTATTGCGCGCCCGCGCTAAACACAGTGTTCTGAACGGAGTTCAGAACTCCCTGTGCTCGCGGTAGAAACGGATCAGCGACTGGGTCGACGCATCCTGCGCGGCCAGCGCCTCATCGTCCTGCGAGATGGCCGGGGTGATCTCCTTGGCCAGCTGCTTGCCGAGCTCCACGCCCCACTGGTCGTAGGAGTCCAGGCCCCACACGGTGCCCTCGACGAAGGTGATGTGCTCGTACAGGGCGATCAGCTCGCCGACGGCGAACGGGGTCAGCGCCACACCCAGGATCGAGGTGGTCGGACGGTTGCCGGTGAACACGCGGGCCGGCACAATCTCCTCCGGCGTGCCCTCGGCGCGCACCTCGTCGGCGGTCTTGCCGAACGCGAGCGCCTTGGTCTGCGCGAAGTAGTTGCCCAGGAACAGCTCGTGCACGTCCTGGTCGCCGTCCTTCAGCGGGTTCGGGGTGTTCACGAACGCGATGAAGTCGGCCGGGATCAGCTGGGTGCCCTGGTGGATCAGCTGGTAGAAGGCGTGCTGGCCGTTGGTACCCGGCTCGCCCCAGAAGATCTCGCCGGTCTCGGAGGTGACCGGGGTGCCGTCCCAACGCACGGACTTGCCGTTGGACTCCATGGTCAGCTGCTGCAGGTAGGCCGGGAAGCGGTGCAGATACTGGTCGTACGGCAGCACGGCGTGCGAGGCGACCTTGAAGAAGTTGCGGTACCACACGTTGAGCATGCCCATCAGCACCACGGCGTTCTGCTCGAACGGGGTGTTAGCGAAGTACTCGTCGATCTCGTGGAAGCCGTGCAGGAACTCCTCGAAGCGGGCCGGACCGAAGACCACGGCGAGCGAGGTGCCGACGGCGGAGTCCACGGAGTAGCGGCCGCCGACCCAGTTCCAGAAGCCGAAGGCGTTCTCCGGGTCGATGCCGAACTCGGCGACCTTCTCTAGGTTGGTGGAGACAGCGACGAAGTGCTTGCGGATGGCCTCGGCCTTCTTCTCCTCGGAACCGTCGATGGCGCCGGAGGCCTTGAGCTCCTCAAGCAGCCAGGTGCGGGCGCCGCGGGCGTTGGTCAGGGTCTCCAGCGTGGTGAAGGTCTTGGAGACGATGATGAACAGCGTGGTCTCCGGATCGAGGCCCTTGGTCTTCTCGGCCAGGTCGTTCGGGTCGATGTTGGAGATGTAGCGGGCCGAGATGCCGGCGTCGGCGTACGGCTTGAGCGCCTCGTACACCATGACCGGCCCCAGGTCGGAGCCGCCGATGCCGATGTTGACGACGGTCTCGATCTTCTTGCCGGTCACGCCGGTCCACTCGCCGGAGCGGACCTTGTCGGCGAAGGCGTAGATGCGGCCGAGCACCTCACGCACGTCCTTGACGGTGTCCTGGCCGTCGACGATGTACTTGCCCTCGTCCTCGACCGGGCGGCGCAGCGCGGTGTGCAGCACGGCGCGGTCCTCGGTGTTGTTGATGTGCACGCCGGTGTACATGGCCTTGGTGCGCTCGTCGAGCTTGACGGCCTTGGCGAGGTCGGCGAACAGCTTGAGGGTCTCCGGCTTGATGAGGTTCTTGGACAGATCGAAGTGCAGGTCGCCGGCGTCGAAGCTCAGCTTCTCGACGCGCTCGGGATCGTCGGCGAACCACTGCTTGAGGCTGACGCCCTCGCTCTGCAGCTCGTCGTAGTGCTTCTGCAGCGCGGCCCACTCCGGGGTCTGGGTGGCGTCAACAGGAGGATTGATGGCCATAGTGAACAGGTCCTTTCCTTTTCCGAATGAAGCGGCACGGAAGTCGCTCCGCGCCGTTGCTCTTCAAGCACCACGGTACCCACGAAATTGGACAGACCCGCGGCGCGACGCGCATCCGCCGCCACTTATTCTGCAAACGTTCGCAGAACCGTCGCGGCGGTTCGCTATCGCCCCAATCGCAGCATCCGCAGCACCGGACGGCGGATCAGCCCATCCAGCACGGCCACGAACGCGGCGTACAGCCACACGAATTCAATCCCCAACGTCCACTGCCACACCAGATGCACGTTCACCAACGGCATGACCCACACGTCGAATGCGAGCGCGACCACCGCCACCAACGCCACCGACACGGCAATCACCAGCACACGGCGTACGGTGCCCCGCAACGCGTCGCGCCAATACCCCGCCTGCGTGGACCGGCGCGCCAGCGAGGGGATCAGATAGAACCCCGAGATCATGAAGAACACATGGTTGCCCCATGCGCCCATCAGCGCGATGACGCCCAGCACGGCCAGCACCGCGGGGTCCGACCCCAGCATGTCGCCGGTCCGACATCAATGCCTCACAGCATACCGCGTCGGGCATCGGCCACGGTGACACGGCGAATTGGACAAATCGCCACCTTGCGCTACAATCTATTTCTCGTGCGCGGGTCGCGTATGCTGCCCGCACGACCACGCCACTTTAGCTCAGTCGGTAGAGCGGCTCACTCGTAATGAGCAGGTCGACAGTTCGATTCTGTCAAGTGGCTCCACAGCCCTAGGCACGGCACATCCGTGACCTAGGGTTTTGCATAACCGGCGGTTTCGGTTCCGTCCGCGGCCGGCAATGCGCGCGAGTGGCGTAATGGTAGCCGCGCAGGATTTAGGTTCCTGTGTCTTCGGACGTGTGGGTTCGAGTCCCATCTCGCGCACCACATCCGTCGTCATTCGTTGTCAAACCTCGTCAACGCCGTAGGCCTTCCGGGAGCGTTTCACCATGTCCGCACTCATCCAGCCGATCACCCTGTTGCTCATCATCGCCGCCGGCTACCTGTTCAAACGCTTCGGACTGTTCGGCGACCGCGACTACCGGGTAATCCAGAAGGCCGAGTTCAACCTGATCCTGCCGGGCGCGATCATCTACTCCTTCGCCACGAACCCGCACGACGTGAGCCTGCTCGTCGTATCGGCCTTCGCATTCGTGGCGGCGCTGGTGCCCACGCTGGTCATGTACGTCTACTCGCGGCGCAGACCCGTGGCCGACCGCGCGTTCCTGATGCTCAACGGGTCGGGGTACAACGTGGGTTGCTTCTGCTTCCCGGTCCTGCAGTCGTTGATCGGCCCGGCGGCGCTCGTGCCTGCGGCCATGTTCGACGTCGGCAACTGCGTGATGGTCTCGGCGGGCACCAATGTGATGACGCAGACGCTGCTGCACATCCAGCCCGGCCGCACGCTGGCCGAGCAGGGGGCCGGCGAGGCGCCGACGCTGCCGTACACCCGACCCGCCGACCGCGACGCCCGACGTCTGGCACGCCGCGCCCTGCTGCGCAACGTGGTCAAGGGGTTCGCCTCATCGCCGTCGTTCGACACCTATGTGCTGATGATCGTGCTGATGATCGCCGGCGTGACGCTGCCGGAATGGTTGGGCACGTTCTGCCAGCCGTTCTCCAATGCGAACGCGTTCTGTTCGATGCTGATGGTCGGCATGCTGATGGATCTGCCCGCCTCGCGCCACGATGTGCGCGACGTGCTGGAGATCCTAGGCTGGCGCGTGCCGTTCGCCGTGCTCTTCGCCGCGGCGGCATGGTTCCTGCTGCCGTTCGATGCCGTCACGCGCGAGGCCGTGGCGTTGTGCTGCCTAGCGCCGACGGCGATCTTCGCCACGCTGTACACCGACAAGGTGCTGGGCAACGCGCGGCTGGCGGGGTTCACGCTGTCGCTGAGCGCGGTCATTGCGATGGCGCTGATGACCGGCGCCCACCTCCTGCTGAGCGCTTAGAGCAGGACGGCGGCCAGCTCGGGCATCAGGGCACGCAGGGCCTTGCCGCGGTGGGAGATGGCGTTCTTCTCCTCGGGGGTCATCTCGGCGCTGGTCAGCGGCTCGCCGTCGGCGTTCGTGCGGCCGGGCTGGTCGTCGGGCACGAACAGCGGATCATAGCCGAAGCCGTGCTCGCCGCGGGCGGCGCGCAGGATGACGCCCGGCATCTCACCGGTACGGACGATTTCCCGGGCGATGCGATGACGTCCGTTGCCATCCGTCTCGGCCGCCGGCACCACCAGGGCGGCGGCGCAGCAGAACCGGGCGGTACGCTTGGCGTCCGGGATGTCCTCGATCTGGGCGAGCAGCAATGCGTTGTTCGCCGCGTCATCGCCGTGGCGTCCGCACCAGCGGGCCGACAGGATGCCCGGGGCGCCGCCCATCACGTCCACGATCAGACCGGAGTCGTCGGCCACGGCCGGCAGTCCGGTGCGTTCGGCCACGTCGCGGGCCTTGAGCAGCGAGTTCTCCTCGAAGGTCACGCCGTCCTCAACCGGGTCCGGCAGATTCATCGAACCGGCGGACACCAGCCGCACGCCGGCGGCGCGCTCCCCCAGGCACTCCTCAAGGATCTGGCGCATCTCGGCCAGTTTGCCCTCGTTATGGGTAGCGACGACAATCGTCAGGTCAGTGGTGGTCATGAGTCGTTCCTTTCGGTGGTTCGCACTACCTCGCCTTTCGGATTCCGAGGCGGCCATTTCCAACCGTTCTCATTCGGAACCCCGAGGTAGTGCGAACCTCATCATTCGGCCAGCGCCGCACGCTGGGCGGCCTGAAGCTCCTTGTTGCCCTTTTCGGCCAGATCCAGCAACTGGTTCAGCTCGTCGCGGCTGAACGGACGATGCTCGGCCGTGCCCTGGATCTCGATGAACTGCCCCGATCCGGTCATGGCCACGTTCATATCGGTCATGGCCTGGCTGTCCTCGATATACGGCAGGTCCAGCATCGGCGTGCCGTTGATCACACCCACCGACACGGCGGACACGCAATCCTTGAGCACCTTGTCAGCGCGCTTGATCTTGCGGTTGCGTTCGGCCCAGCGCAGGGCGTCGACCAGCGCCACATACGCGCCGGTGATCGATGCCGTGCGGGTGCCGCCGTCGGCCTGCAGGACGTCGCAGTCCAGCTGGATCTGGTTCTCGCCCAGGGCCTTCATATCCACCACGCCGCGCAGGCAGCGCCCGATCAGGCGGCTGATCTCATGCGTGCGGCCGCCGATCTTGCCACGCACCGACTCCCGGTCGGTGCGTTCTGCGGTGGCGCGCGGCAGCATGGCGTATTCGGCGGTGACCCAGCCCAGCCCGGAGTCCTTGCGCCAGCGCGGCACCCCGGTGGTGAACGTGGCCGTGCACATCACGCGCGTCGAGCCGCATTCGATCAGGACCGAGCCTTCCGGGGCGTCGGTGAAGTTGCGGGTGATGCGCACCGGGCGCAGCTCGTCGGCCGCACGCCCATCCGGACGCAGCACCACATTGTTCAGCAGATCCTTGATTTCAGCCATGCCACCCAACCTAGCACCTGGGGCATAGCTCCGGATGCAACCCGTCGCCCCGATTCACTACGCTTCTGGGTAATATTCCTCACCGAAGGAGGGGCAACGATGGTTGATTATTCGCCGGCCATGATGACCGACATGTATGAATACACGATGCTGGACGCCGCGCTCAAGGACGGCACCGCCAACCGCAAATGCGTCTTCGAGATCTTCACCAGGCATCTGCCCGAGGGCCGCCGGTATGGGGTGGTGGCCGGCACCGGTCGCATCCTTGACGCGCTCGAACGTTTCCACTTGGACGACGATGATCTGCGCTTCCTCTCCGACCGCAAGATCGTGAGCGCCGAAACCATCGCGTGGCTGGAGCGTTTCCACTTCTCCGGATCGATCAAGGGCTATCGCGAGGGCGAGATGTTCTTCCCGAATTCGCCGGTGCTGCAGGTGGAGGGCACGTTCGGCGAGTGCACGCTGCTGGAGACGCTGCTGCTGTCGATCCTCAACTACGACTGCGCGGTCGCCTCCGCGGCCTCCCGTATGGTGACCGCCGCCAAGGACCGTCCGTGCATGGACATGGGCGGCCGGCGCACCAACGAGTGGTCGGCCGTGGCGGCTTCCCGCGCCGCCGTGGTGGGCGGATTCCAGGGCACCGCCAACCTGCTGGCCGCGCAGCTGTACGGGCTCAAGGCCATCGGCACGGCCGCGCACTGCTTCACGCTCGTCCATGATTCCGAGCGCGACGCCTTCATCTCGCAGATCGATGCGCTCGGCAGGAACACCACGCTGCTGGTGGACACCTACAACATCGAGGAGGCCGTGAAGACCGCCGTGGAGGTTGCCGGACCAGAACTCGGCGGTGTGCGCATCGATTCGGGCGATCTGGCCGCGCTCGCCCAGCGCGTGCGCAACCAGCTGGATGCGTTGGGCGCCACGAACACCAAGATCACCGTGACCAACGACCTTGACGAGTACGCGCTGGCCGCCCTGCAGACCGCTCCGGTGGATTCGTACGGCGTGGGCACCCGACTGGTCACCGGCTCGGGCGCTCCCACCTGCGCGATGGTCTACAAGCTCACCGAGCGCGAGAACGCCGACGGCGTGATGCAGCCGGTGGCCAAGAAGTCGAAGGACAAGGCCACCGTGCCGGGCCGCAAGCTGGCGTTCCGCTCCTATGAATACAACCTGGCCGACTGCGAGCACGTCATCTCCGGTGCGGAGGACCAGCTGGCCGCCTTCCGCCCCGAAGAGGGGTGGAAGGATCTGCTGGTCGACTTCGTGGACCACGGCCAGATCGACGCCACGTGGCAGGGACATGACGCGATCATGGCCGCCCACGACTACCGTGCGAAGGCCTTGGCCGAGCTGCCCATCACCGCGCAGAGCCTGATGCGCGGCGAGCCGGTGATCCCGACCGAAACCACCGTGCTGTGAGCCCGCAGGGCCCGGTCCGACGGGCCGTTCGGGGACACCGCGTCGGACGATGACCCCGGAAGGCCCGGACGGCACCGTCCGCCAGGCCCGCGGACCGATGACCGACACCTGATGTTCGAAGGAGAACCACCATGATGGAACCGACCTCCGCATACACGCCCTCGCCCACGCGCTATGACACGATGACCTACAACCGCTGTGGCAACAGCGGCCTGAAGCTGCCGGCCATCTCACTGGGCTGCTGGCACAACTTCGGCGACCACACGCCGTTCGAGACCATGCGCCAGCTGACCCGGACCGCGTTCGACCACGGCATCACCCACTTCGACCTAGCCAACAACTACGGGCCGGAACCCGGTTCCGCCGAGTGCAACGTGGGTCAGCTGCTGCGCACGGATTTCGCCGCGCATCGCGACGAGCTGATCATCAGCACCAAGGCCGGCTATGAGATGTGGCCCGGCCCGTACGGCGACCTCGGCAGCCGCAAGTATCTGATCGCTTCGCTGGACCAGAGCCTGAAGCGGCTTGGACTGGACTATGTGGACATCTTCTACCATCACCGCATGGATCCGGAGACGCCGCTTGAGGAGACGATGGGGGCGCTCGCCCAGATCGTGGCCAGCGGCAAGGCGCTGTACGTGGGACTGTCGAACTACGACGGGCCGACGCTGGAGAAGGCCGCCGCCATCCTCGACGAGCTGCAGGTGCCGTTCATCATCAACCAGAACCGTTACAACATCTTCGACCGCACGGTGGAGACCAACGGGCTCAAGGAGACCTCGCAGCGCCTGGGCCGGGGGCTGATCACGTTCTCCCCGCTCGACCAGGGTCTGCTGACCGACCGCTATCTCGACGGCGTCATCCCCTCCGACAGCCGTATCGCCACCGACGGCCGATTCCTGCATGCCGGCGCGTTGACCGAGGACAAGCTCAAGCAGATCCACGACCTGAACAACATCGCGGCCATGCGCGGCCAGACGCTGGCCGAGATGGCGCTGGCATGGCTGCTGCATGACGACGCGGTGACCTCGGTGCTGGTCGGCGCCTCCAAGCCGGAGCAGCTCCTCGCCAATCTCAAGGCGTTGGAGAACACCGAGTTCACCGACCGCGAACTCAGCGTCATCAAGTTCATCACGATGGCCTGATTCGAGATCGGACACGAGAACGGCCCCTTGCCGCCACGGCTATCCGCCGGGGTGCAAGGGGCCGTTGCCTATATTGCGCACAGTCACATGTCGGCCGGTGGCCGCCCGTCACCAGTTGCGCATCTCGTCGTAGATGCGCTTGCAGTCCGGGCACACCGGATACTGCGACGGGTCATGCTTGGGCACCCACACCTTGCCGCACAGGGCCACCACCGGACGGCCCGTCAGCTTCGATTCCTGGATGCGGTCCTTGGACACGTAATGCGCGAACCGGTCGGCATCGCCGTTGTCGGTCATGTCGGACTGTTCGCGGGTCTCCGGCCGCTCCAGCACCGCGGTGCCGGTCCCCTCGTCGGGGCTCGACAGCGGGGAAACCGGGTCGGCGTCGTTCCACATCGCATCGGTCATCATCGAAACTCCCTACACCTCATATATCACTGCCTGCGGTTGCCCACCATCATAGAGCCGAAAGCGGCGAAACGGCAACGTCCACCCGCGCGCGGCCGCGACACCGCGGCGCATTGGACACACGCCGGCCGGGCACGCGGTACTCTTGAGGCATGACTATCGCAGTATGTCCGGGATCCTACGATCCCGTTACCGCAGGGCACCTGGACGTCATCGAACGGTGCGCCCGATTCTTCGATGACGTGCATGTGGTGGTGGCGGTGAATTCGGCGAAGCAGCCGATGTTCTCCCCCGACACCCGCGTGGACGTGATCCGCCGCGCCCTGGACAAGGACGGGTTCACCGACGTCAAGGTGGCATCGACCGATGGGCTGATCACCGATTATTGCAAGCAGGTGGGCGCCACCGTCATCGTCAAGGGGCTGCGCCAGAACGGCGACTATGAGGCCGAGCTCGGCATGGCGCTGGTCAACCGCAAACTCTCCGGGGTCGAGACGTTGTTCCTGCCCGCGGACCCCGTGCTGGAGCACATCTCCAGCTCCATTGTCAAGGACGTTGCCCGGCACGGCGGCGATGTGACCGGCATGGTGCCGGATTGCGTGGCGCCGATGCTTGTGGAGGCACTGCAGCAAGAAAAGAGTCGATGATGGCCGACGAAACCCAGAACATGAACGACGTGACCGACGAGCACGAGGTCGCGCCCCAGGTCAAGCCGTTGTTCCCGCTGCCCGACCTGCGCCAGGATGCGACCGATGACGAGGAGGCGCGCAGCCGCGAGGAATTCACCACGGTCTATGACGTCATCGATCAGATGGAGCAGTCGCTCGACCAGGCCAAGGGCGCCCTGTTCGCACCGGGGCTGATCAAGGTGGATCGCGATGAATTCGCCGATCACCTGGCCACATTGAAGAAGATGCTGCCGGTTCAGCTCGAACGCGCGTCCGCGTTGATGCGCGAGGCCGAGCGCCGCCTGGAGAACGCCCAGACGCAGGCCAACGCCATCGTGGCCTCGGCGCAGAGCCGCGCCGCCGACACGATCCGCGAGGCCGAGGAGCAGGCGCAGTTCCTGGCCGGGCAGGAGAACGTGACCGCGCTGGCCAAGCAGAAGGCGCGCGAGATCATGGATCAGGCCCAGGCCAAGGCCGACCGTCTCACCCGCGGTGCCGACCAGTACTGCACCACGGTGATGGAAGGCCTGCAGCAGCAGATCACCAAGCTCGACCATGACGTCAAGGCCGGGCTGAACGTGCTGTATGATCGCCAGCACACCGCGGCGCAGAACATGAACCGTCCCCAAACCACTACGGAGGAGTGAGCCGATGCCCCGTCCCGAAGATTCCCAGTGGGCCGTATCCGTGGCGCAGGTCGCGTCCAGGCCCGGCCAGAGCAAGCCGATCGACACCGTATTCCCCGCGCCCAGCGGCATCGGTGACGACATCGTCGGCGTCAGGGAGGGTGCCGATGTACGTGTGGTCGGCTCGTTCGACTCGATTGTGGACGGACTGGTGTTCACCGGACGGATCGAAGCCCCGCTGACCGCCGAGTGCACCCGCTGCCTGAAGCCGATCGACCCCGACTGGACCGTGAACGTGACCCTCTTCTTCCCGTATGACGCGCCCGGAGCCGACGACGGACGGGGCACCGGGGAGGTCGAGATCATCGCCGGCGAGGACGAGGCCGAGGACGTCTACCCGCTGAGCTCGGACGGCGCGTTCGCCGACATGGAATCGCCGCTGCGCGACACGCTGGTGGAGGCGCTGCCGTTGCAGCCGCTGTGCAAGGAGGACTGCCTCGGACTGTGCCCGCAGTGCGGCGTGGATCTCAACGAGGATCCCGACCACCACCATGACGTCACCGATATCCGGTTCGCCGCGCTCGAGCAGTTCAAAGCCCGTCTGGAGGCGGAGGAACATCGGGACTGAGCGCGCCGACGTGACTTTGTACCACGGTTGCGCTAGGATACTGAACGCTTAAGCTCAATTGTTCGAACGAAACAGAGGATACAACAATGGCACTGCCTAAGTACAAGACCTCGCGCGCCAACACGCATTCGCGTCGCGCGAACTGGAAGGCGACCGCCGCGCAGACCGTGACCTGCGCGAACTGCGGCGCCCCGACCCTGCCTCACATGGCCTGCCCGAGCTGCGGTTCCTTCCGCGGCCGCACCTACCGCAGCGCCATCCAGCCGGCCCACACCAAGTGAGTCGCTGATCGCATAGGCATTCCGAGAACCCTGCCGTCGACGGACGGCGGGGTTCTTTGTTTACCCCTCCTCCGCGTCACAGCCCACGCCATCGGATCCCGCCGAGGCGTCGGACTACAATGGGACGGCGAATCATACGGACCGGCCACGCAGGGCGGGGCGCCAGCGCAGCCGGTCAACACAACCACGAGGGAAGCGGTGATATGAGTCATCATCACGGCACACGATCGGGCGAATTCGCCACGCCGCAGCACACCGACACCGCATCGGCGCCATTGCCGGTGCCGTCCGGAGCGTTGTTGGAGGCGCTTGGCACCACCATCACCCCGGATCTGCTGGTGGAGGCGCTGACCCACCGCTCGTTCGCGCACGAGCACCCGGGCACGGCGAACTACGAGCGGCTGGAGTTCCTGGGGGATGCGGTGCTCGAACTGGTCGTCACCGAAACCCTGTTCGCGGCGCACCCGGATATGACCGAAGGCCAGCTCGCCAAGATGCGGGCCAAGGCCGTTTCCGAGGAGTCGCTGTCCACCATAGCCCGGAACAAGCTGCATGCGGGCCCGTACATCCTGCTCGGCCGCGGCGAATCCGACGACGGCGGCGCCGACAAGAGCTCGATCCTGTGCGACATTGTGGAGGCGCTGATCGGCGCCACGTTCGTGGAGCATGGCATCGAGACAGCGCGCGAGGTTGTGCACCGTCTGATCGACGACACGCTGCGCGAGGTGGCCACCGAAGGCCCCGCGCTGGATTGGAAGACCTCGCTGGTGGTCAAGGCGCACGAGTTGGGGTTGGAGGAACCGCGGTACCGCATGGAGGTGTCCGGCCCGGAGTATGCGCAGGTGTTCACGGCCCGGGCCATACTCGGCGACGCGGGCACGGTGATCGGCACCGGCACCGGATCGAGCAAGCGCAAGGCGCAGCTGGCCGCGGCCGAAGCCGCGTGGCATGCGCTGGACACCGGCGATACGCCAGTATGTGGGCGCGGCTAGCACTCCGCGATATTTTGCTACTACGATGGTGGCAGTATGCGCCGTTGCCATGCCGCCATCAGCGGCAGTCGACTCCGACGCGACGTCGCGCCCCGCGGCGCCCACCGATGCGCCCCGTGGACCGCGAACCGACCCGAGCACACGACGATTGAGAGAGGAATCATGGTACTACCGACACCTCTGCAGGCGTTCAGCAGCGTGCCCAAGGCCGCTGCCGGCACCGACAAACAGACCATTGCAGACGGCGAGAAGATGACCGGCGCCGAAGCGCTGGTCCGTTCTCTGGAGGATCTGGGGGTCCAGGATGTGTTCGGCATCCCGGGCGGCGCGATTCTGCCCGTCTACCACGCGATCAAGGACGATTCGAAGTTCCGTTTCCTGCTGATGCGCCATGAGCAGGCCGCCGGACATGCCGCCGAGGGATACGCCGTGGCCACCGGCCGTGTGGGCGTGTGCATCGTGACCTCCGGCCCGGGCGCAACCAATATGCTGACCCCGATCGCCGACGCGAATATGGATTCCGTGCCGATGGTGGTCATCACCGGCCAGGTCGGCACCGACGCCATCGGCACCGATGCCTTCCAGGAGGCCGACATCGTAGGCGCCACCTACCCGGTGGTCAAGCATTCGTATCTGGTGACCGACGCGCAGGACATCCCGCGCGTGCTCACCGAGGCCTACTACATCGCCAACTCCGGCCGTCCCGGCCCGGTGCTCGTCGACCTGACGAAGACCGCGCAGGTCGGTGAGATGTACTACTCGTGGCCGCAGCGCATGATCCTGCCCGGCTACAACCCCACCATGAAGGCGCATGGCCGCGTCCTGACCGACGCCGCCCGCCTGTTCGAGCGCTCGTACCGACCGGTGCTGTATGTCGGCGGCGGCGCCGTGCGTTCCGACGCCCGCAAGCAGGTCGAAAAGCTCGCCGAAGTCACCGGCGCACCGGTCGTGACCACGCTGCCCGCCCGCGGCATCATCCCCGATTCACATCCGCAGAATCTCGGCATGCCGGGCATGCACGGCACCATCGCCGCCACCGGCGCCATCCAGCGTTCCGACCTGCTCGTCGCCATCGGCGCTCGCTTCGACGACCGCGTGACCGGCAAACTCGACGCGTTCGCGCCGACCGCGCGCGTCATCCACATCGATATCGACCCGGCGGAGATCGGCAAGAACCGCGTGGCCGACGTGCCGATTGTCGGCGATGTGGCCACGGTGCTGGACGACCTGATCCCGCAGATCGAGAAGCTGCAGGCCGAGCACGGCAAGCCGGATTTGAAGCCGTGGTGGGCCGCGATCGACCGTTGGCGCAACAAGTACCCGATGACGTACGCCGAACCGACCGACGGCACGCTCGCACCGCAGTGGGTGGTGCAGCAGCTCGGCAAGTACGCCGACCCGTCCACCATCTGGGTCACCGACGTCGGCCAGCACCAGATGTGGGCCTCGCAGTTCCTGAACTTCGAGAACGCGCACTCGTGGCTGTCCTCCTCCGGTCTGGGCACGATGGGCTTCGGCCTGCCCGCCGCCATTGGCGCCTCAATCGGCGCGCAGCGTTTCTTCGATGACAAGAAGCCGGTGTGGCTGATCGACGGCGACGGCAGCTTCCAGATGACCAGCGAGGAGATGACGGCCGCGTTCCTGGAGCATGCGCCGGTCAAGATCGCGATCCTGAACAACTCGGCCCTCGGCATGGTGCGCCAGTGGCAGACGCTGTTCTATGACCACCACTATTCGGCCACCAACCTGCACGACGGCGACGGCAAGGCCGAGGACTACGCGAACGACGGGCAACCGACAGACGGGTTCTTCGACGTGCCGGACTTCGTCAAGCTGGCGGAGGCCTACGGCTGCGTCGGCATGCGCGCGTTCACCAAGGAGCAGGCCGTCGAGTGCATCCGCAAGGCGAACGAGATCAACGACCGTCCGGTGCTCATCGACTTCCGCGTGTGGAAGGATGCGATGGTGTGGCCGATGGTCGCCGCCGGCGAGTCCAACAACAACGTGGTCTACATGCCCGGCATCCAGCCGCTCAAGGGGCATAACGCCGACGTGGATCCGGACGAGGACACGGACGGCGCGGACGCCGCCGCGGACGCTGAGAACTGACGGAATTTCAGGCAAGAGGAGCGATAATCATGGCTTTGTATCCCGCATCACGGCCCACATCGCAGCGCCATACGCTGTCGGTGCTCGTCGAGAACCGCCCGGGCGTGCTGTCCCGCATCGCCGGCCTGTTCGCACGTCGTGCGTTCAACATCAACTCGCTGTCCGTCTCCCCCACCGAGCGTCCGGACATCTCGCGCATCACGGTGACCGCGGACGTGGAGGACGTGCCGCTTGAGCAGATCATCAAGCAGCTCAACAAGCTGCTCCACGTGCTGAAGATCGTGGATCTGGACGATGAGAACACCGTGAACCGCGAGCTCGTGCTCGTCAAGGTGGCGGCCGACGCCAAGACCCGGTCCGACGTGCTGGAGATCGTGCAGACCTTCCGCGTGCGCGTGGTCGATATGCATCCCGAATCGTTGGTCATCGAGGCCACCGGTGCCGGCGCGAAGCTGGATTCGATGCTGGCGCTGCTTGAGGACTACGGCATCATCGAGATCGTGCGCTCGGGCTCCGTGGCGCTGACCCGCGGCCCGAAGGCGCTAAGCGAGAAGGTGATCGGCTCCGAGATCAAGGGGCGCTGAGCCTCCGGGAACCGTGCACCGTGCGTTGCGGCGACGCAACATCGGTATCCGTTGCAGGGGTGGCACACAAGTGCCGCCCCTTTCTTGTTCTCTTCTTCCGGGGGGTGTCAGGCGCACCATGACGACGGGAACCCGTTCCGTTAGAACTCTCCCGGTTTAGCGTATGATTCGTCCTGACCGGCCGACCCATGCGGAAGATATGCTAGCATTGTGCTATCATTGAATCATCAATCAAAGGGGGCACATCATGGCAACACTTACCATTCGCAAGCTTGACGACAAGGTCGTCGAGGATTTCAAGCGCATCGCCAAGAAGAACAACCGTTCGGCGGAGGCCCAGGCACGCTCGCTCATCGAGGATTTCACCGCTGGCGTTCTGGCGCATGACATCATGTCCAACTCTGACTTGGTGCAGGAGATGTGGGACCTGCTCGGAGACGAATCCCTTCAGTCCGACGAAGAGCTCGCTCCCCCGCGTACCGACGACGCCCGTCCGATTGAACTGGGGTGACGACGATGATCATCCTCGACACCAACGTCATCAGCGAGATTCTCAAGAAGGACCACGCCGACCGCCGTGTCGTCGACTGGTTCATCCATGTTCCGCTGAATGAAGCCTACACGACATCCGTCACCACGGCCGAATTGCTGACGGGCATAGCCCTGCTGCCTGAAGGAGCACGGAAACGGCGGCTTGGCGACTCCGTGCAGCGGTTCATCAGCCTTTATCTTCCTCGTACCTTGCCGTTTGATGCCGCCGCGGCGCCATATTACGCCGCCGTCTACGCCCAACGCCGCGCCGCAGGACGACCCGTCACCCCTCAGGATGCGATGATCGCCGCCATTGCACTGGCCTGCGATGCCACGCTGGCCACACGCAACGTCAAGGATTTCGAGTACACCGGCGTCAAGCTGTTCAACCCGTGGGAGGGGTGACGGCTACTCCAACTGCTCGGAAAGCTCCATCCATTCGAGTTCGAGGGGTTCGGCCTCCTCGGCGATGGCCTGCAGGCGCACGTTCATCTCGTTGAGACCGGCGTAGTCGCTCGGGTCGTGTTCGGCCATCCGGGTCTCAAGCTCGGATTTCTCCTCCTCCAGCTTGGCCAGCTTCCGCTCGATCTGTGAGACGCGCTTGGATGCCTCGTGGAACGCCTTGCCCGTCAGCTTCGGCGTCGTCACGCCGGTCGCGGTGCCGGACGCCCCGCCGTTCCCGGACTGTGATCCATGCTCCGGAGCAGCGGCGTCATCCGCGATGCCGGCCGCGTCGTCCGCGGGCGTCGCAGTGCCGGTCGCCCCCGCAGAGCCCTTCCTCCGATTCGACGCGGCATCGCCGGCGAACGGGTCGCGGCCGGCTTTGATCGCCTCCGTCATCGCCAAATAATCGTCCACACCGCCCGGCAGATGGCGAATCTTGCCGCCGATCAGCGCGAACTGCTGGTCGGTCACGCGCTCCAGCAGGTAGCGGTCGTGGCTGACCACAATCAGCGTGCCCGGCCAGGTGTCGAGCAGATCCTCCATCACGGCCAGCATATCGGTATCCAGGTCGTTGCCGGGCTCGTCCATGATCAGCACATTCGGCTCATCCAGCAGGATCAGCAGCAGCTGCATGCGGCGCTTCTGCCCGCCGGACAGGTCGCGGATCGGGGTCATCAGCTGCGCGGCCTCGAAGCCGAGCCTTTCCATCAGCTGCCCCGGGGTCACCTCCTTGCCGTCCACGATGTAGCTGGGCTTGTACCGGCTCAGCACCTCCTTGACCTTGTACTTGCCGAGCGCCTCCAGCTCGTCCAGCCGCTGCGAGAGCACCGCGAAACGAACCGTCTTGCCGATGTTCACATGGCCGGCGGTCGGGGTGATCGACCCGTCGAGAATCTTCAGCAGCGTGGACTTGCCGGCGCCGTTCGCGCCGACAATGCCGAAACGGTCGCCGGGGCCGATCAGCCAGGTCACGTCGTCCAACACCTTGCGGCCGGTGACGGAGACCTTGTGTGCGGCGGAGGTTGCAGGGAGCGCCGTCGCTTCCCCGGTCGCGTCCTGAGCAGCGGTCCCTTCTCCGGAAGGAGAGGAATAGGCAGAGGGCTCTCCCCCTGTCACCCTCGGGGCGTCGGGTCCCTCTACGGAAGGGTCGGAGGTGACAGTCGGGGCAAAGGCGACGCCGGCATCGCGCAGGCGCGGGTCGGTTGACAGGTCGTCGACGGCCAACTCCACGGCGCCGTACGCCTGCGGCTCCGCATACATCGGACGCACCACATCCACGCGGGACGCGGAGGCCGCCATCTCGGCCACATCCGGGTCGATCGCGGCGGCACCGGCAGTGTCGGCGTCGCCCACGAACGCCGGTCGCACGGCATCGGGATGCGGCGTGCCGTCCACGGTCACGCCGTTCTCGGCGGCGAACACCTGCGTCACGTCGATCAGGTCCACCACCTGTTTGCCCAGACGGGAGGTCGCCATCTGCTTCAGTTCCAGCGTGTTGCGCAGCGGCGGCACGTCGGCGATCAGCTCGCGTGCCTGCTTGACGTGGAACTTCTGCTTGGTGGAGCGCGCGCGGGCGCCGCGGCTCAGCCATGCCAACTCCTTGCGCGCCAGGTTGCGGCGGCGGGCCTCGCGCACGTCGGCCTGCCGGTCGCGTTCCACACGCTGCAGCATGTACGCGCTGTAACCGCCCTCGAACGGGTCGATCGTGCCGTCGTGCACCTCCCACATCGACTCGCACACCTCGTCCAGGAACCAGCGGTCGTGCGTCACCAGCAGCAACGCGCCCTGCCCCTTGCCCCAGCGGGTTTTCAGGTGTTCGGCCAACCAGTGGATCGTGACCACGTCCAGATGGTTGGTCGGCTCGTCCAGCGCCAGGATATCCCAGTCCTTGAGCAGCAGGCGGGCCAGATCGGCGCGGCGGCGCTGGCCACCGGACAGCGAGCCGATGCGCGCATCCAGACTGATGCCGCCGAGCAACGCCTCCACGATCTCGCGCGAGCGCGTCTCCGACGCCCACTCGTAGTCCTCGCGTCCCTCCAATGCGGCCTGGCGCACGGTGGCGTTGTCGTCGAGCGGATCGCGTTGGTCGAGCATGCCGAAGCTCAGCCCCCCACGCTTGGTCACACGGCCCGAATCGGGTTCCTGCGTGCCGTTGAACAGGTGCAGCAGCGTGGATTTGCCATCGCCGTTGCGGCCGACGATGCCGATGCGGTCACCCTCGAACACGCCCTGCGTCACGTCGGTGAAGATCGTCTTGGTCGCGAACGCGAGCGACACCTGTTCCAACCCAATATCGTAAATCGGCATAATCCCTTAATCTACCACCCGCCCCGCCACGCCCGGATGGACCCGGGACGGGAAAAGGACCCGGGAAGGGGAAGGGACGGTTAGTTCAGGGTCTTGGCGTAGGTGCTGCACCGGGCGGCGAAGCTGGAGAACACCTGCTCGCCCAGCGGCTGGATCTGCGCATCGGCCTGCGCGAACGCCTCCCGCAGCTTGGACTTCGAACCGCCGGCGGCCTTGAGCTCCTTGACCATCGAGGGCTCCTCCAGCCACTCCTCCAGCATGGCGGCGGTCACCTCCAAATGGAACTGCAACCCCAGCGCCGAACCGAACCGGAACGCCTGCACCTTGGTCTGCGGCGAACGCGCCAACAACTGCGCGCCGTCGGGCAGGCCCACCGTGTCGCAGTGCCAGTGCAGCACGTCCAGCTGCTTGCCCCACATCGAGAAGTAGTCGTGCCTGTCCACGCGCTTGATCGGCCCCACGCCGATCTCCGGCTCCTCGCCCTTGCACAGCTTGGCCCCCAACGCCGTGGCGATGATCTGATGCCCCAGGCAAATGCCCAGCACCGGCTTGCCCACGCTGATCGCGGCCTTGGCCAGCTTGGCCTCCGCCTTCAGCCCCGGGTATTGGTCGTAGTCGGCGGCCCCCATCGGCCCGCCCATGATCACCACGCCGGCCAGCTCGTCGAAATCCGGCATATCCGGTTTCTTCTTCCTGGCCACGTTGAGCGTGAGCGTCTCCAAACCCAGATCTTCAAGATTCGCCAGAATCCGCCCCGGTTTCTCCCACGGGACGTGCTGCAGAATAAGCACTTGCGGTGACGTCATAGATTCCATTGTCGCACCGGCACCGTAGAAAGCACGCCGCACCACGGCAAAAGGCGCGGAAAAAGCGCGGTTTGCGCCACCCGACCTTGTCGGGCAAAGCGAATACGCTCGAACTATGACCGACACCACGAATCCCACCGTCGACGCGGATGGCCGCATGCTGTCCGACGCCGCCGCGAACCTCAAGCTGTACGACACCGCCTCGCATGCGGTCGAACCGTTCGTCCCGGTCCAGCCGGGCCATGTGGGCGTCTACGTGTGCGGCGCGACCGTGCAGAGCTCGCCGCATATCGGCCATATCCGCGCGGCCGTGGCGTTCGACGTGGTGCGCCGCTGGCTTCTGCGTCTGGGCTATACGGTCACGTTCGTGCGCAACGTGACCGACATCGACGACAAGATCCTGGACAAGGCCGCGGCCGCCGGCCAGCAGTGGTGGGAGCGCGCCTACATCTACGAACGCGAGTTCACCGAGGCGTACGACGCGCTAGGCGTGCTGCCGCCCACCTACGAGCCGCGCGCCACAGGCCACATGCTGGACATGATCGACCTGATCCGGCGCATCCTGGACAACGGCCACGGCTATATGGTGCTCGATGAGGCCGGCAACCCGACCGGCGACGTGTACTTCGACGTGCCCAGCTGGCCGCGGTACGGCGAGCTGACCCACCAGAAGCAGACCGTGGCCGGCGCCGAAACCGGTGATGAGGCCGCCGCCGTGGCCGACCGCATGGGTCCGAGCGTGGATAACGCGGGCGACGACAAATACAATCCGGTCGACCCCGCCGACGCCTCGCCCGACAAGCACGACCCGCGCGACTTCGCGCTATGGAAGCGCCCGAAGCCGACCGACCCGCCGACCGCACGCTGGTCGACGCCGTTCGGCGTGGGCCGTCCCGGCTGGCATCTGGAATGCTCGGCGATGAGCCACCGCTACCTGGGCGACGAGTTCGACATCCACGGCGGCGGTCTGGATCTGCGCTTCCCCCACCACGAGAACGAGATGGCGCAGTCGCGCGCCGCCGGATGGGGGTTCGCGCGCCACTGGATGCACTCGGCGTGGGTCACGGCCAAGGGCGAGAAGATGTCCAAGTCGCTGGGCAACGGCCTGTCGGTGCCGGCGGTGCTTGCCGAGCACCCGGCGTGGGTGGTGCGTTATGCGCTGGGTTCGGTGCAGTACCGTTCGATGCTGGAATGGTCGGATCAGACGCTGGCTGAGGCCGCAGCCGCGTACGATCGCGTGACGAATTTCATCGAACGTGCCGCCGCGGCGATCGGCGAGCAGCCGACGCGCGACGAGATCGAGGCCGTGGGCGCCGACGATCTGCCCGCCGCGTTCGTGGGCGCGATGAACGACGATTTCAACGTTTCCGGGGCCACTGCCGCGATCTTCACCGCGATCCGCGAGGGCAACACGTTGGTCGAGGCCGTGGGCACCGGCCGTTGCGCGGATCTGCCCGCCGCGATCACGGCCGCTTGGGGTGCGGGCGACGCCGCGGCGACGTCCGACGACATGAAGGCGATGCTGCGTCGCGTCCTGGTTGCGGTGCGTGCGATGCTGGACACGCTCGGTCTCGACCCGCTGGCCGAACCGTGGGTCAATGGCGGCGCGGCGGGTGCGGCCGATGGGGAGGCGTCCCCCGAGCACGCGGCGCTCGACGCCCTGGTGTCCGGACAGCTGGCCCGTCGCGCCGAGGCGCGCAAGGCCCGCGACTTTAATACCGCGGATGCGATTCGCGATGCATTGGGCGAGGCCGGCATCATCATCGAGGACACCCCGCAGGGTTCCACCTGGTCGCTGAAGTAGCGCACATAGCGTGACGGCTCCCTCAAGGGAGGGAGCCGTCACCGGCGAACCACCCGGCCGTGTCCTGCCCCTCCCATTACGCACGGGTGCCGATCGACTACCGAACGGGGCGGGCGCATGCTCAGTCGAACACGAGATCGACATCCACGATGTGCAGCCTGTGCTTCAGTTCCCGCTCCAGCGATCGCTTGCATTCGACCAGGTCGGCCACGTCGATCGATTCGCCGGTGCCGGCGAGGTACACGTCTACCGTGTAGTTCATGCCGGTTTTGAAGATCATCGTCTTCTCGTATTCGGTGTTGGCCGGCAGATGTCGCTGCGCGGCCTGTTCCACGAAGGTATTGGTCTCATCGTCGTCATGCACGCCGCCGACGAGTTCCACGAACGCGTCGCGCAGCACCTCGACCGGCTCCTTGACGGCCAGGATCACGATCACCGTGGTGATGAAGAAGTCGCCGGTGTAGTGCAGGAAGTCGAGCGGCCCGCCGGCCGGCAGCAGCACCAGCACCACCGCGGCCAGGCCGATGCCGAACGAGATCATGCCGTCCACCAGGGTGCTCTGCGCCTCCGCGCGCAGCATCATGCTCGAATCGCCGATCCGGGCGTTCTGGCGGCGGTAGTACATAAGCAGGCCGAAACAGGTGGCCACGGTCAGGATCTGGTAGATCACCACGGGGCCGAAGGATGCGCGCTCCCCCACACCGAGCACGAAGTAGTCCCAGGCCACCTGCGCCACGTCCAGGAACGAGAACACGAGCAGGGAGAGGGTGAAGATCGCCTTGCAGATCGCGTAGATCGGCTCCAGCGCGAACATGCCGTTGGGGAACCGTTCGGTGGTGCGCACGGTGCGCGAGGAGAGATAGGTGGCCACCAGGCCCGAGACCACGGAGATCACAGTGAAGGTGGTATCGAGGAACATGGCCTTCAGACCGGTCATGAAGAACACGATCGCGCCGGCGACGACCATGAGGATGTTGATGATGATGCCCACGCCAAGGGCTTTGCGTTCGATTTGCTTATGCTGCATCGATGGTCCTTCCGTATTGCATGGCAGTCACGCGTCGCACCGCCGTTGGTTCGGTCCGTGTTGCCGGGCCCGGATTGTGCCCGTCTTGTTCACGAGACTGTGGCCGCGCGCATGGCATGTCTGCGATAGGGGTGTCCAGGGATTCTCCTGAAAAACTGGCCTTCCCATTGTACCAGATGCGACACGCCCGGATTATGCCGGCGGCTGACGGTCCGTTCGGCGAGTGCGCCGGCCAACACCGCGCGCCCGCTTCTCCCTACGCACGGCTAGACTGGGGGACATTATGGCAGCGTTTAGTTCTTTGACAGACAGGCTCTCGAATGCGTTCAAGCACTTGAAGAGCAAAGGCAAGCTTTCCGAGGCGGATATCGACGGCACCATCCGCGAGATCCGCCGCGCCCTGCTCGACGCCGACGTGGCGCTTGAGGTGGTGCGCTCCTTCACCGGCCGCATCCGCGAGCGCGCGCTGGGCACCGAGGTGTCCGAGGCGCTCAACCCGGCCCAGCAGGTCGTCAAGATCGTCTACGACGAGCTGACCGGCGTGCTCGGTCAGGGCGTGGACCGCCCGTTGAACTTCGCCAAGAACCCGCCGACGATCATCATGCTCGCCGGTCTGCAGGGTGCCGGTAAGACCACGCTGGCCGGCAAGCTCGGCTATTGGCTCAAGGATGCCGGTCATACGCCGCTGCTGGTGGCGGCCGATCTGCAGCGTCCGAATGCGGTGACGCAGCTGCAGGTGGTCGGCGAGCGCGCCGGCGTGCCGGTGTATGCGCCGGAGAAGGGCGTGCAGTCGGATGGCGGCGACGAGGTCTCCGCCCCCGGCCTGACCACCGGTGATCCGGTGAAGGTGGCCCGCGATTCGATTGCGTTGGCCAAGCAGAAGCTGTATGACACGGTTATCATCGATACCGCCGGCCGTCTGGGTGTGGACGAGGTGCTGATGCAGCAGGCTCGCGATATCCGCGACGCCGTGCAGCCCGATGAGATCCTGTTCGTGATCGACGCGATGATCGGCCAGGATGCGGTGCGTACCGCCAAGGCCTTCGACGAGGGCGTGGATTTCACCGGCGTGGTGCTCTCCAAGCTGGATGGCGACGCCCGTGGCGGTGCCGCGCTGTCGGTGGCGAGCGTGACCGGCAAGCCGATCCTGTTCGCCTCGACCGGCGAGGGGTTGAAGGATTTCGAGGTCTTCCATCCGGACCGTATGGCTTCGCGCATCCTGGATATGGGCGATATCCTGACCCTGATCGAGCAGGCGCAGAAGCAGTTCGATGAGGAGGAGGCCCGCAAGGCCGCCCAGAAGATGGCCGAGGGCGAGTTCGGTCTGGACGACTTCCTTGAGCAGCTGCAGCAGGTGCGCAAGCTGGGGTCGATGAAGAGCCTGCTCGGCATGATTCCGGGCATGGCGCAGCATCGTCAGGCGCTGGAGCAGTTCGACGAGCGTGAGATCGACCGCACCGAGGCGATCATCCGTTCGATGACCCCGGCCGAGCGCCGCAATCCGAAGATCATCGACGGCTCGCGCCGCGCCCGCATCGCCTACGGTTCGGGTGTGACGGTCTCGCAGGTCAACGCGCTGCTGCAGCGCTTCGAGCAGGCCGCCAAGATGATGAAGCGCATGTCCAACAAGGCCGGCATGGGCGGCATCCCCGGGTTCGGCGGCCCCGCGGCCGGCGGCAAGAAGGGCAAGAAAGGCAAGAAGAAGGGTTCCAAGTCCGGCAACCCGATGAAGCGTGAGGCCGAGGAGAAGGCGTTGCGCGACCGCCTGTCCGGCAAGGGCGGCTCGTCCGGCAGCTCGGGCGGTTCGGCGTTCGCCAAGAAGCCGCAGAATCCGGCGTTGCCGGCCGGCCTGCAGGATATGCTCGGCGAGAACGGCATGCCCGATGTGCCGCCGAATCTCGGTGGCGGCTTGGGCGGTCTCTTCGGCCGCTGATTGATGCGTCTGTGGATGGTCCCGCGCCCTTGGGGCTGCGGGACCATTCTCGTTCCGGAGCATCCGGTCCCGCGCGAAGGCGGGATGCGCCCGATGCCGAGCCGCGTGGGACAAGGCATGGTCCGGAACCGCTGATGACCGGCGCGGTCGCGGCTGTTCGCGGTTCCGCGTGGGGCGGACCTGCCGGCCCTCTGGTAAGCTCCCGGAGATACGACGGACAACCGCGGCAAGGAGGATGGCATGACGATCGCACTGGGGACGGCATTGGCGCTGCTCGTGCTGTGGTGGGCGTTGCGATTCCTGCCGGCCGGCGCCGAGGGGCATCTGCCGCTGCCGTATCTGATCGCGCTGATTCCGTTCCTATGGATCCCCGCGCTGCTGCTCGCCGTTGTTGCGGTCGTGCTGGGTTGCTGGCCGCTGGCGGTTGCCGCGGTGGTGCTGGCGGTGATTGTCGCTCTGCGCGTGCCGCTCCACCGGCTCTCCCTGCGTGAAACATCCCGTGAAACCAAGCGTGAAACATATCGTGAAACGCATCCCGATACGTCCGACACAACTGCTCGCGGATACGACGAACAGCCGGATGCCCCCATCACCGTCATGACGCTCAACTGCCGATTCGGCCGTGCGGACGCGGATGCCATCATGGATGCTGTGCGCGCGCATGACGTCGACGTCCTCGCCCTCCAGGAACTCACGGCGGATCTGGTCGGTGCCCTCGACGCCGCGGGGATCCGCGACGTACTCCCCCATCGCCAGCTCGGCGAGGACCGTCCGACCGACAACGGCGGGTTCAACGGTCTGTGGACGCGGCTCGCCCCGGTCGCCGCCGCGTCGTCGTCCGCCCAGATCCCAGCCGCGGACGTGCCGGTGATCGTCACGTCACCCACCCTGAACGGTCAGCCCGCCGACGTCCCCGATTCCGCCATCGCCTTCGCCTCGGCGCATACCAAATCGCCGATGCGCGGATGCCGCGCGTGGTCGCAGGGCATTGTCGGACTGGGCCGGCTGGCACTACAACGCGCCACCGTGGTGCTCGGCGACCTCAACTGCGGCATCGACCACCCGAGCTTCCGCAAGCTGCTAGCCGCCGGATTCCGCGACGCCAGCATGAGCGCCCTGCGCAAGCCGATGGTGTCGTTCCCCTCATGGCTCGCCTGGCCGCGCATCGAACTGGACCACGTGCTGATCAGCGGCGGGATCGACGCCGAACGGGTCGAAACCCTTACCATCCACGGCAGCGATCACCTGGCCACGGTGGCCGCATTGCGCATTCGGTGACGGCGAAGACGCCGGCGCCGGACGTCCGGCATCCGCCGCCACACCACGATGCGGCCGGACAGTCGCGCTTCGCGATCGCCGCGGCACCGCCCACGACACGGCGTGTCGCGGGGATGGGGTTATAATCGTCGGGTTATTCATGGGCGCGGCGCCCTCTACTCCCGCGTTGCATGAGGAACACGTGGGTTCTCGGATTCCGTGCCCCACACCGAAACCGAAAACCTGCACCCCTAGTGATACAAGGAGAGCCATTTTGGCAACCAAGATTCGTCTGAAGCGCATGGGCAAGAAGTTCTACGCCTTCTACCGCGTGGTCATCACCGATTCCCGCAACAAGCGTGACGGCAAGGCCATCGAGGAGATCGGCGTCTACGATCCGAACAAGCAGCCCTCGCTGATCCAGATCGATTCCGAGCGCGCTCAGTATTGGCTGGGTGTCGGCGCGCAGCCGACCGAGCCGGTGCTGAACCTGCTCAAGATCACCGGCGACTGGCAGAAGTTCAAGGGCATCGACGGTGCCGAAGGCACGCTGAAGACCGCCGAAGCCGGCCCGGACGCGCAGGCTCGTGTCGAGGCCGTTGAGGCTCAGGCCCAGAAGCTGAAGGCCGCCAAGTCCGAGGCCGCCGCCAAGGCTGCTGCCGAGGCCGAGGCCCAGGCCGCCGAGACCGCTGAGGAAGAGGCTCCGGCTGAGGAAGCCCCCGCAGAGGAAGCTGAGTGATCATGCTCGCCCAGGCTGTTGAACATCTCATCAAGAACATCGTCGATTTTCCGGATGATGTGTCCGTCAAGTCGCATGAGAACTCGCGCGGCGAACTGCTGCGCGTGCGCGTGAACCCCGAGGACATCGGCCGGGTGATCGGCCGCAACGGGCGTACGGCGAACGCGATCCGCACCGTGGTGCAGGCTCTGTCCGACCACAAGGTGCGTGTCGATATCATGGACGTGCGTCGGTAAGAGAGTTCCGTAGCGTGGAGCGTCAACAACACTCTGACGACCCGCAGCAGCTCGACCTGCTGCGGGTCTGTCGTATCGGTCGCGCGCAGGGACTCAAGGGTGAGGTCACCGTGCGCCTGTATACGGACGATCCGGACTACCGGTTCGCCCCCGGATCCGTGCTCTACACCCGCGACGGCTCGCAGGAGTACGTCGTGGAACGGTCCCGCACGTTCAAGGACCGTTGGATCATCAAATTCGAGGACATCGACAACCGTGACGCCTCCGAGGCGTTGAACGGGATCGAACTGTACGGCGAGGCCGACGACCCCGAGCTCATGCTTGAGGAGGACGCCTGGTACCCGCGCGACCTGGTCGGGCTTGAGGCCCGTATGGCCGAGGACAACGGGCTGGGCGCACCGGCCGGTCTGGCGGTCGGCAAGGTTGTGGACGTGATCGACGGCGCGCAGTCGCTGCTCAAGATCCGCCTGTCCGACGCCTATCTGGCGTCGCTGGCCTCGGACGGTGCGCCTGCCGCGGACGGTGCAGCTTCCGAACCTTCCTCTTTGCCTTCTAAGGGCACAGAAGACCAACAGGCGGAATCGGACCGCATCGAGAAGACCGCGCTGGTGCCGTTCGTTGAGCAGCTGGTACCCGACATCGACCTTGATGAGGGCTATCTGACCCTAGATCCGCCCGGCGGACTGATTCCCGGATTGGGCTGATCAGCAACGGAGTCCATTGGCGTCAAACAAAACATTGACGCCGGTCAACTTGTCTGATGACAGGCGGCAAGGTAACAAGGTGGCAGGATTGCCTTGCCGCCTTGTTACATTGCCGCCTTGCCGTACACCCGGCAACGCTGCTTTGCCGCGTTATGGGAAACCGGTGACGTAAAGTTGCCGTTCCGTATACGGTGCAGCTGGAAAAGAGGCGGTGCCGACCCTATTCGTTAGGCTGAAGGATATGAAGATCGACATCGTTTCCGTGTTCCCGGAGTATTTCGAGGTGCTGAACCTGAGCCTGTTCGGCAAGGCGCAGGCCAAGGGGCTCGTTGAGGTGCATGCGCACAACCTGCGCGACTGGACGCACGACGTGCATCATTCCGTGGATGACACCCCGGTCGGCGGCGGCGCCGGCATGGTGATGAAGCCCGAGGTCTGGGCCGAATGCCTGGATGACCTGCTCGGGCTGGCGCCGGTAGAGGTCGCCCCCATGTTGTCCGAATCGGGGGATTCTTTCAATTGCAACGATGCATATGACGGCAAAACGCAAGAATCCCCCGATTCGGACACAACAGCGGAAGCCCAGGGCAGCACGGTGCTCATCTTCCCGAATCCCTCCGCTCCCCTGTTCACCCAGCGCGACGCCACGGAGCTGAGCCATGCCGGCCGTCTGGTGTTCGGATGCGGCCGGTATGAGGGATACGATGCCCGCATCCCCGCGTACTACCGCAATCAGGGCGTGGACGTGCGCGAATACTCGATCGGCGACTACGTGCTCAACGGCGGCGAGGTGGCCGTGTCCGTGATGCTGGAGGCCATCACCCGCCTGCTGCCTGGGTTCATGGGCAATCCGGACTCCATTGTGGAGGAATCCTACACGGGCGGCAACGCGCTGCTTGAGCACCGTCAATACACGAAGCCCGCCACTTGGCGCGGCATGGCCGTGCCGGATATCCTGTTGTCCGGCGACCACGGCAAGGTGGACCGGTTCCGCCGCGACGAGGCCCTCAGCCGCACCGATGAGATCCGTCCGGACCTCATCGAGCGGCTCGACTGCCGTGCGCTCGACAAGGCCGATCGGAAGACGCTGATGGCGCTGGGCTGGGAGGTGTCCGGCGACCATCCGCGCCGTCTGGACTAATCAGCGATTACACGGCGGCTTCGATGTAGTGGACCGCGGTCTCACCGTAATCGCGGCGGTCGGTGACCTGCCAGCCTTCGGGCGGGGTCGGGTCATCGCTGCGGGTCGAACGTTCCAGCACGATCACCGTATGCGGCACCGCCAGGCCCGAGACTACCAGGTCCGCCAACAACCGGTTGCAGGCCTCGGTGGTGAACGCGTACGGGGGATCGATGAAGATCACGTCGAACGCCTGTGATCTCGCCGCGCCTCCCGCGGCCACGACGGAAGAGACCTCACCGGATGCGACGGCGGCCCCATCCGCGCCATCGTGGATCGTGGTATTGGGGACGACACCTTCCATACCGGCCCCCGTTCCGCCGGGCAGCTTGCCGGAGAACTCCGGATGGGTCGCGGCACCGTCCTGCGGCACGCGCATCGTGCCGATCACATACTGTTCGGCACGCTTGCGCACCAATCGCACGCTCATACCGCGCTCCCAGGCGCGGTTATGCCTCAGCTCCGCGAACGCGCCGGAGATCAGCGAGGCGGCCGGTGCCGCGGATTCCACCGACACCAGCTCCCTCGCCCCCCGAGACAGCGCCTCGATACCGAGCGCGCCCGTCCCCGCGAACAGGTCGAGCACACGCGCGTCCTCCAGCACGGCCCAGGATTCCAGGCGTGAGAAGATCGCCTCCTTGGTCCGGTCGGTGGTCGGCCGCGTGCCGTTCTTCGCCGCTTTGAGTTCCAGTCCCTTGAATCGTCCCGCAATCACTCGCATATCTTCCATTATCCATATGCGGGCGTCGGTACAGGCCGCGGAATCGTCGTCCGCCTCGATCAGCACCTCGGACATGGACCGCGCCACGGAGCGTTCCAAGCGGTCGATACGCTCAGCCATCAGGGCGATGCGCTTCTCCAGCGTACGCAACCGGCTCTCGTACCGCATCAGCAGCAGACCGCTGACATCCTGCACCGGTCGTGGGGCACGCGCGTCGATCGGCCAACGCGCATTCCTCGCGCCGTTCGCGCCGTTACCGAGGAACCGCGGCGTTACCGCCTCGCCGGGCAGGTTGCCCATCATCATGTCGCCCGTCTCGTATTCGCCGCCCAAACGGCCGGACCGCTCGTCGGCGCGCCACCGCGCGATGCATCGCTCGATACGCTTGTAACCGATCAGCGAGGAGTACAGTCCCGCGTCGTTGAAGATCTTCGTAGGCGATTCGCCCTCGTGGTAGCGCCGCATGCATTCCGTTTTGAATCGCTCGGCGTAGAAGATACGCTCGGAGGTCACCGATTCGACTGCGGGCAATGACATCAGGTATGCCCGTTCCTTCGCTGTGAATTTTCCTTGCTTCATGGGTTTGCTCCCTGACCGCGGACGGTCTGTTGGTATTGAGGGGCCGTTGCCGCACGTGCGATGCCGTGACCCTGTGGGTGGTTACGACTGCGCCGTACGGTGCGACTGTCGGTTGTTGGTATGTGGTGTTATGTCGAATCAGACGGCCGTTGCCGCCTCAGACCGTGGCCGGATGCCGGTGGTTCGGTCTGCGCATTCACTTGTTCTGTTTCGAGAGGACCCACCCGTGGGGATGGGGTTGGGGTCCATTACACGCCTCTTGTATGGCCTGGTCGAGCGTTTCAGCCTGCCGCGGAGATTATGCGACATTCGAGCCGTGTCTGTTGCCCGTGTCAACTGTGACAGGAACGACGCCAGTGGTTGTGGGACGCCTCGGGGAGACGCCGATGATACCTGGGCTCAGGTAGCGCTCGTACGTCCATGATCCTTCTCCTCGCGTGTCGACACCCGTGTATTCCGGATACGGGGTAGCTCATCAGTGTAGCGGGCGTAGGTGGTCATATACCCCCGTACCAACGCTGGAATGCTTGCGCTGCAATGAAAACGACTAGGGGGAGGGTTACCGGCCCTCCCCCTAGTCGTCATCGCGCATTCTGGGCGCCTACTGCTGCAGGCGATGCACCTCATCCTTCAGATCGGCCACCTGCCGCTCCAACGACCGCAGTCGCGCCTCGTAGCGCACCAACAGCAGGCCGCTGACGTCCGCCGCGTGGCTGTAGGGGTCGGGGGGAACGGTCCGGTCCTTGACCCTCCAGCGACGGCGTCCACGTTTGATGACCTCGTCCAGCATCTGCTGGTCCTGCTCGTCCAACGTCGTCTCCGATGCCGGGGCATCGAGATGGGGTTCAACCTCGCCCACGGTCTCGCTTACGCCCCCACGTGCGGCCGTGTCCGCCGGCGTATCCGATTCGGCCGAGTTCGAGTCCAGGTCCTGCTCGCGGGCCTCGATCGAGGCGATGTAGGCCAGCCGCCCCTTGCGTTCGGATTCCCGCCACCGTGAGACGCATCGTTCGATGCGTTTGTAGCCGATCAGATCGCTGTAGAGCCCCGCCTCGGCGAAGATGCGCATCGGGGAGTCGCCTTCGTGATAGCGGCGCATGCAGTCGGCCTTGAACTCCTCCGTGTAGAAGATCCTCCCCTGTGTCACCGATTCCACGGCAGGCAACGTCAGCAGATACGCGCGCTCCTTGGCGGTGAATTTGCCTTTCCTCATCGTGCGGCGCTCCTTTGGATGCTACGAGATGTTGCGGAAGTGGAAACACGGTTGCGGGAACACCGGTGTTCCGGTGCCCCCGCAACGGTTGGATGACCCGACGCGCGGCCCAGTCAGACCGCGCGTCGGTTCCGGTTAGCTGCGCCTGCGGCGCTTGAAGGCGTAGACGCCACCCGCTCCCAGCAGCAGGACCAGGCCCGCAACACCCGGGATGATCACGTCGATGCCGGTCTTCGGGATTGTCGGCTTGGCCGGTTCTACGGGCTTCTTGTAGAGGTTCGAGAAGACCATGGCGTCGGCGTCACCGTAGGACACGGCGGCCTTGAGGGTGCCGGTTGCGGTGTCATCCGTGACCGTGACCGTGACCTCGTACGTGGTGTCGTCGTAGGTCACGCCGTCCTGCTCGTCGTTCACCTCGGAAACCGTGTACTTGTAGGTACCCGGCTTGTCGTAGGCGATCGTGCCGAAGACGATGGAGCCGTTCTCGTCGTTCGTGGCGGTGGAGACGCCGTCCTTCGCGCCCTCCGGCATCGGGGTCGATTCGTCCGCGCCCGTCAGCTGGAAGGTGAACTGGGCGTCCTTCAGGTCCGCGCCGGCGAAGGTCTTGCCCGCACCGAGCGTGACCGTGGCATCGGCCGGGTCGTAGACGTTGGCGAAGGTCACCGCACCGTCCACGGCCTGCGGCATCTCCCAAGTCACCTTGAGGGTGCCGTTGCCCTGGTCCTCCGCGGTGGCGGTCACGTTGTAGCTCGTGGCGTCATAGTCGACACCGGGCTTGCCGTCGTTGACCTCGGAGAGCACGTAGTCGTACGTGCCGGGCTTGGTGAATTCGATGCCGTCGAAGCTCACGGTGCCGTCGGCGTCGTTGGACGCCGTGGCCACCACGGTGTCGCCGCTCGTGAGCTGGAACGAGAACTCGTCCTTGGCCAGCTTGCGTCCGGTATCGGAGGTGAGCTTCTTGGTGATCGCGAAGCCACCCTTGCCGGTGAGGCTGGAGGTGGTCGGCTTCACGTCGTAGGTGTTGGTGAAGGCGAAGTCGGCGCCATCCTCGGTCTTCACCGAGGTCACCTCGGCCTCGAGCTTGCCGCCACCGAGATCGGTCACCGTGACCTCGACGGTCTTGGTGCCCTGCTCGTTGGTGACGCCGGCCACCGTACCGGACTCGCTGATGGTGTAGGTGAACACCTGGGTGCGGCCTGCCGTCAGCGTGGCAATGCCGGTGGCGGGTGCGCTTCCGAACGTGTTCTCCATCGTGTAGACGATGTCCTCGAAGGTCACGTTACCGCTGGTGTCGTTGGCGACCGTGGTCACCACAGGCATCGGGGCAGGCGTGCCATCCTGGGCGGGGTTGCCCACGATGGTGAACTCGTAGTCGCCCGCCTCCAGCTGCGGCACGTTCAGGCCGTCCTGTGCACCCACGATCTCCTTGGTGCCGGCGATGTCGAGCGAGAACTCGGCGTCGCCGCCGTAGACGTTCTCGAAGACGAGCGGATCGCCATCACCGTAGGTCACCTGCGGGGTGAGCGTGCCCTTGCCGTCGTCAGTCACCGTGACGGTGATGTTCTGGGCGGCGGTGCTGGCCGTCACGCCGGAGGTGGCGTCGGGCTCGACCTCGCTGACCGTGTAGTTGAACGTGTACACGGTGCCCGCATCGGTGGTCTGAACAGTCGCCTTGCCGACCTCGTCGGAACCGTCGACCGTCGCGGCTGCGGCCAGGTTCTCGGTGGTGTAGGTGATGTCGCCGAACGTGATGGTGCCGTTCGCGGCGTTCGTGCCGGTCGCGACCACCACGTCACCGCTCTTCACCTGGAAGGTGAACTGGCCATCGGTGAGAATGTCGTTCTTGAGGGTCTTGGTGCCCTCAATCGTGGCGGCACCCTCGGCACCGACCGTGGTCGGATCAGCCTGGTAGCTGTTCACGAAGGGCACGATGGCGCGCTGGTCGGTGGTCATCTCGGTGTAGCCCGCACCGTCGGAGACCTGGGTGGTGACGGTCATGGTGCCGTCGCCGTTGTCCACAGGCTTGATCTCCACGGTGTACGTGCTGTCATCGAGCACGTAGTTCTTGTAGTCGCCTTCGCCGGTGGTGCCGTTCTCTTGGATGGTGTACGTGTAGGTCTTGCCATCGTCGGTCTCATCGAACACCACGGACTCGAACGGATTGTTCTTCACCGAGGTGGCTTCACCGGCGGCAGCCTGGGCGCTTTCGACCGTGGCGGTCGTGCCGTCCTGGATGCCGAGCTTCTTCGCGGAAGCCTCGTCGGCCGCCGTGATGGTGAAGCTGAACTGGCCGTCAGTCATCGCGTGGTTCGTCACCTGCTTGGTGATGTCCAAGCCGCCGACGCCGTTGGCGTTGTACGCGGCGGAGGTCTTGTACGTGTTGACGAAATCACCGTTGGTCACGGTGGCGGTCGCCACCAACTGGCCGGTCAGCGCACCGGTCGAGTCCTTACCCTCGGTCACGGTCACCGTCACCGTCGCCGGCTGCGCATCGTAGGTGATGCCGTTCAGCGTCTCGCCGGCATGGGTCTCGGTCACCGTGTAGCGGTAGGTACCCGCCTTGTCGTAGCTGATACCGCCGAAGTCGAAGGTGGCGGTGTCGCCGCCCTCCTTATCGGGCGCGTTCACGGTCTTCGTGGCGCTGGCGGGCATGGGGACGTCCGCCGCATCCACAGGAGTGGCGTCGGCGAGCTCGCTGTCCTGCGCGGCCAGCGTGAACTCGAAGCCGTAGTCATCCGTCCACTCGTGGCCAGTGAACTGCTTGGTCAGCTGGAAGTTCGCGGGCACACCGGTCGCCGCACCAGCCTCATAGGTGTTGGTGAAGATGGCGCCGGAGGTCGGGGCAGTACCAGTCTGCTCGTTCCACTCGGCCTCACCGCTCGTCTCCACGCGGACGTGCTCGGTGTAGGCACCGTCCGGATCCTGCGGATCGTCGGGCGTCGAGACGCTCGTCACCTTGGCGGTCACGTAGTGGGCCTTGGTGTCGTAGGTCACGCCCGGTACGTTGCCCGCGTTCTCGGTGATCTTGTAGCGGTAGGTGTAGCCCACGTTGTCCTTCGTGAAGGCCATCTCGCCGAAGGTCACGTCACCGCGGATGATGTTACCAGTGTCCTCGGCGGCCTCAGGCGCCTTCGTGGTGTCATCCATCGTCCACGCGGAGTCATCGCTCGGGTCGGCGTTCGCATCGTTGGCAGCCCAGCCGGCGAACTCCATATGGAACGTGAACTCGCCGTCCTTCATGTTCTGGTCGCGGTCCTCCAGCACCTTGAAGGCGTTGAAGGTCACGTCGATCTCGTCGGACGAGTACTTGTTCGTGAACGTCACCTCGTTGCTGCCGGTGAGGTCGGTCCATGTGCCGTCGGCGTTGCGCTTCGTGTACGAGCCTTCAGCGCTCATCGTGCCATCGCCGTTGTCGGTGACCTTGACCGTCAGACGGTACACCGTCTGGTCGTAGCTCACACCCAGGATGCCTGAGCCGGGATCGGAGACGTTCGGATTGGTCTCACGGATGAGGTAGCGATACGTGCCCGGCTTGGTGTAGGTGAAGACGTCGTCCTCGTTACCCACGATGTCCTCGCCCGGGTAGCGCTCATCCGTGAAGGTGAACTGTGCGGAGTTGTCGGTTACCTCCGAATCATCTTCGAAAGGCTTAATGGTGTCGGTGGTCTCGGCAGGCATAGTTGCCGCGACTTCGCCTTCAGCCATCTTGCTACCGTCAACATTTTCGCCTTCGCCGGCCGTCAGCGTGAAGGTGAACTCGTCACCGGCCTCCCAGTTGCGGCCATCAAGCACCTTGTTGCCCTGGAGCTGGAAGCGCGCGGCGCGGAACTTGGCGGGCTGGAGCTTGTAGATGTTCTCGAACACGGGACTATTGCCATCGATCCCGGCGATGTAGAGCTCGCCCTCGCCGTTGTCCTTGACGTGGACCGTCACCTCGTGCGTGGAAGCATCGTAGGTCCAGCCGCCGGCGGTGGTCGTCGTGGTCTCGTCGATCACGAAGGTGTAGTCACCAGCCTCGGTGAACGTGATGTCGCCGAAGGTCTTGGTCTCGGTCGCACCGGCCTTGATGTCCTCGGACGTGGTGAGCTCCATGCCGTCGAACGCGGCCTTGTCCTCACCCGTGCCCTCGAACACGGCATTGGCGTTCTGGTCGTCCTTAAGGGTCAGCGAGAAGTCGAACGCTTCGGTGGCGTCACGGCCGGTGACCTTCTTCGTCACCTGGATCGCTGTACCGGCATCTGCGTCGGTCGTGACCTCGGCGGGCACATAGGCGTTGGTGAAGGTCGGATTGTTGGTGTCCTGGCCTTCGACCACGGTGGTCGCGTCGAGCTTGCCGTCGTGGTTCTCGTCGGTGACCACCACGGTGATCTGCTTGGCGGCGTCGTTGTCATAGGTCCAACCGCTGCCCTCGGCGGGATCCGCGTTGGTCTCCTTGACATCGAACTTGTAGGTGCCCTCCGCGTTGAAGGTCAGGTCGCCGAACTTGAGGGTACGGGACTCCTCCTTGCCCTTCAGATCGGTGGTGGACACCGTGAGCTTGCCCTCGTCGTTCAGGCCCTCGACCTTATCGCCGTAGTCCTCGGCCGGGGTGAGTTCGAAGCCGAACTCCTCCGTCGCCGGAGCGCCGGTCACGGTCTTGGTCACCTGAAGCTTGTCGAGATCGCCATCACCCGTGGTGGTAGAACCAGCCTTGTAACGATTGGTTACCTGAACCGGGCTGCCGGTCACGCTTTCAATGTGAAGCTTGCCGTCATACTGATTGTCCTTGTTGAGGTCGCTCACTACTACGGTCACCATCTTCGGCGTGGTGTCGAACGTCCAGCCGTCATCGGCGGCAGGCGCGTCCTCGGCCACTTCGAAGGTGTAGGTGCCAGGCTCGGTGAACGTGATGTTGCCGAACGTCACCGTCTGGCTGTCATCCGGCGTACCGTCCGTAGCATCCTGGTTGATGACGCCGCTAGTGCTTACATGGGAGACCCATGCATCGCCCTCCTGCGTCAGGCCCTCGGAAATACCCGCCTTGTTGTCGCTCGTCAACTTCAACGTGAAGCTGTAGTTCACGTCCGCAGGCGAAGGAGCACCCGCCACGGTCTTGGTGACCTGAATCGGGTTGCCAGCATCCTCACCAATGGTTACGGAACCAGGATTGTAGTCGTTCACGAAGCCGAAGGTCGGCACGGTGTAGCCGTCAGCGTCGGAGTTGGCAGGGTCAACCACAACCTCGTTCACCGGCTTGCCGGTGGCGTTCATGGTCTTGGTGACCGTGGTCACGGTGTGCATGGTGCCATTACCGTTGTCCACGACCTCGATCTCGACTTTGTACTGAGACTTGTCGTAGGTAACGCCTGCGAGTCCCTGGCCCTCAGCGGGCTCAGTCTCGTCCACGATGAACGTATAGGTCTTGCCAGCGTCCGTCTCATCAAAGGTCAGGCTCTGGAGTTTGGCCATGGTGATGGTCTGATCGGCCGCAGCTCCCGTGTTCTGGAAGTTCTTGTCAGCCTCAGCAGTCAGATCCGCAGCCTCGCCCTCACCGGTAATGGTGAAGTTGAATTCGCCAGCGCTCATCGGACGGTCGAGGAGCTTCTTGGTGACGTTGATGCCACCAGCGCCCTCGGCACCGTACTTCAGCTCCGCCTCGTAGACGTTGGTAAACACGGCCTTGCCGGTCTCGTCGCTTCCCTGGTTCTCATAGACAACAGGGCCGTCGAGCACCAGCGCACCGTTGCCGCCGTCCTTGACCTTGATGGTCACCTTGGCGACATTCTGGCTGTAGGTCATACCGTTGCCATTATCGGTCTCGGTTCCTTGATCGTCAGCAACCTCGTTCACGGTAAAGGTGTACGTACCGACCTTAGTGAAGGTGAGATCGCTGAACTTGAAGTCCATACCGCTGTTCTTGGTAACGGTCTCCGTCTCAGGATTGTCAAGCACTATTTCCGGACCATTAGTCTGCTCCAGCTGGAAGTAGAAGGTCTCGTTATCACCGATCTCGCGACCCTGCAGCACCTTGGTGCCATGAATGGCCTCGTTACCCTTCAGCGTATAGTCCGTCGGATCATAGACGTTGATGAACTTCACATCGGCAGGCTGCATGCTGGGCGTGGCCACGAGGTGCATGCCCTCACCCTGCTCGTTGGGCTCATCGGTTATTTCAACGGTGACGGTGTACACCTTGCCGTCATAGGTCATGCCATTCAGCGACCAGGTGCCATCGCCGTTATTGGTCGCACCCTGAGGGATAACCTCACGGATCTCATAGATATAGGTGTTGTTCAGGTGCGTTCCGTTGTACCTGATGGTCTGGAATGCGAAACCATCAGGGTTCGTGCCATTGTTGCCAATGGTGATGGTATGCGTATCCGCATCCGCGCCCTCGGGCATCGGAACGTCGGCAGCACCAATCGTCGGGTTCTGCGCAGAACCGCCGTTAGTTGCGTAGCCGCCGATCGCCTTCAGCTCAAACGTGAACTTGTTGGCCGTATTCGGATTGGCACCGGAGTTGTCCGTGTAATCCTTGGTGCCGTTGAGGTTGGTTGTAGCCTCTGTAGCATCGTAGTTATTGGTGAACACGACCGTGTTATCCGTAATCTGCGGCTGTTCAGCAGGTGTGTTGCCGTCGACGTCGGCGCGCTGCGTGAACTGGACGGACTGAATCTCGAGCTTGCCCGTGCCGTTATCCACAACAGTGATGGTCACCGCATAGGTCTCGTTGGAGTAATCGATGCCCGCGATCGGGCTGGTATCGTTATCCTCCTCGATGACATAGGTGAACGTGCCCGGGTTCTCAAACGTGATATTGCTCAGGTTGACGGTGTAGTCAGTAACAGCATCCTCGTCATCGACCACGACAGCGTCAGTGGACTCAGGTGCAGGGGCATCGCCCTCGGGGCGCATGGTGAACCTGAACTCGTCAGTATCCTGCCACTCGCGTCCGGTCAGATTCTTCCGCACCTTGATCAGCTGGTTAGCGCCTTCAAGCGTCACCTCGGTTGCGTGATAGGTGTTGGTGAACACCGCAGCCTGCTGGTCGCCGCCCACAATGGTGCCCTCGACAACACCGTCGTCGGTCTTGGCGTTCTCGCCCGTCGAGTTGTCCGTCGTGGTGAATCCATTCTGGTTTGCCGCCTGCTCGGTCACGGTGTACTGAGCGCCATTGGGCAGGTCGGAAATCACGACATACTGACCACCCTTAAGGGTAATCTCACCGTTGTCAGAAATGGTACCGGTGCTCACAGGCGTCTCGCCCGTTCCGTAAACGGCGTAATCGTATTTGTTGGTGAGGTTGGTCTGAGCGCCGTCCTCAGCCACAGTGTACAAATGCACCGTGAACTTGAAGTTGTTCTTATCGGTCTTGGTGTCATCAGAAGCGTTGCCCCAGTAGACATTCTTGTCGATTCGCAGGTCGCCAGGAGCGTCAACGGAAAGCTTGCCGTTGTTGCCCAGCTTCTGGGACACACTTGCCCCATTCCACGTCGGAGTCAGGACCGTAGAGGCAGTGCCTGTGGTGTTGTCTGCCTTGTTGGACACAAGCGTCGCAGGACGATCCGCACGTGGAGTATTTGCCGCAATGTAAGCGTTGTTGCCCTGGTAGGTAACATTCCAGTCGTTGCCGCTGCGAGTAATGGAGCCGTTAGCGGGAACCTCTTCTGCTTCGTTGCCATTACCCGTCAGCTGCCAATAGCTGTCCTGGTAATAGAGCTTGCTGTAGTCACCGATGTTGTAGCGCGTAGCTGGCTGCGTGCAGTTCTCGTCGATGAAGAGCTGCGTGTTGACGGGATAGTAATAGAACTTGTTTCCGTCGCTCGGTGTGAAGGAAGCCTCAGTCGAACCCTCGGTAGCCCCCTGCACAAAGCTGTTGGAGTAGAAGTCAACGGTCGTGCCGTCACTAGAGGTCTGCGCAAGAACCGCATCATGGTTTTCATTCTGCGGATCATTCAGGGCATCGATGGCCCCGTCCTTAACGCTGACGCCGTAGAACAGACGCACCGGGTAGGTGTTACTTACGGTCATCGTGCCGTTGTCGGTATCAACGTCATAGTTACGCATCGGAATGAGGGATGCAGGAATCTGCACCGTAATGGTGTCACGCGTCGCAAGGTCGTTGCTCTTGGTGACCGTTACCTTGATTTCCGAAAGATTCGCGCCTTCAGGGTAGGCAGTATTCACACCATGGTCATCGGAGCCCTCGTTGACAACACCGGAGAACGTCCAAACAGTGCCGTCTTCGTTCGGCGTGCCCTCATGAAGTCCGTCAGCGAACGCGAGATACATCTTGTTGTTGTCCGCACCCACACCCGTGACTTCCATGAAGGAACCGAGCGTGTCGGTAAAGGTCAGGTAGCCAGGGGTACCCGCGGCGCCCTCCACCTCTTCAATCGGAGAACCGGAGCCTTGATTGATGGGGAGCGATTCAGTGATGTCCTTGAAGACCTGCTCGAGTCCCACCGAATTGGTTGCGGAGTAGTAGTACTGCGGCGCTTCTTCGCCGTCTTCTCCCTGAACCTTATCGCCGAGGTCCAAGTCACTGAAGTTGCTCGTCTGCTGTCCCCTCCAGTCAGCACATTCGGCCTTAGGGTAGTTGCTGGAAACGGCATTCATGTAGCGATTGAAGTTGCTGCTCGTATCAGAAGGATTTGCATCTTCAAACACACCGATGGTATAGACGAGCGTACCGCTCTGCTTCATATCGTATGCATTATTGATTGCATTTGCTGCAACCGTGCCATCCCAACCGGAAAAGCCATTCGGTTCACCATCCGTAAAGAAGATGACGACCTTTTGAGCGCCTTCGCGGGCACCGGTCAGACTGCCATCACCATTCAGCACGCGCTCGGCCTGAGAAAGACCATAATCGGCCCGTGTCGAACCGGCAGGGTCCAGCGAGTTGATTGTAAGCTCGAGATCAGAAACGGTCTGAGTCGTATAAGACCTCAAATCGGATACAATCTGAGAGTAGTTGTATGTATTCCGGTCGTAACTATATTTGTCGTTACCAATCTGATTTGATCCGTTGCCAGAGAACTTCACCACAGAAATGCGGTGCTGCTTACTGGTATCGGTAATACCATCGTTCATGGTTGCGAAAGTCTCGGCAAAGCCGTTAGCGGCTTCCTTCAACGCGTCTATCTTCGATCCAGCAGACTCGCTCGCCGTAATCTGCTGATAGAACTGAACGTGGTTGCGGTTACTGTCGTAGCTTGACGTGCGGGGCTCGTACTCATTACCTTCACGATCCCGCCAGGAGCCGTAATAGCCGCCACTCCAATCAACAGCTATATAGTCGTTGCCGCTGCGAACGTAATACGTCCTCCGAGTGTTAAGGCCCCAATTTCGGCCATCGTACACCTCTTGATAGGTAGTGGTCTCGATCTCGCCGATCGAATCATCCATAGAGCCGGAGACATCAAGCACAAGAACGATGTCGAGCGGGGTGGTATTAGTAACGACAGATTTCAGGTTGGAGGTAGAGGAGATGGCAGACAGGCCAACAAGGAAATCGGAATCAGTGCCCTTTACAACGCTTGTACCGTTAAGTGCGCCCGTGAAGTCATAATCATCATTAAAGACACTCTTGTCGGTCCAGATGCGGCCGATGTTCTGGGTGTTCGTCGAGCTTGCCGCGATACCCGACCACGCATTCGTGGTATCCGGATCGACCACCGTGGTACCGTCGGCCTGTGCGGCCGGCGCCGGCACGAACATCACGGTCACAGCGGCAATCATCGCGACGACAATCGCAACCGCCCACGCCGTCGTGGAGCGGCTCGCGCTGATCGCACGTGTGTGATGCGGGTTCTGGCCGGAGTGGCTTAGATTCCTATACCCCCCCCCCCCGCGCGACAATTTTCCATCGCGCTGCGAATACGCTCCTGCAAAGCCTTGAGCGAATCTCGTCCTACCATGTCATCTCCTCTTGTCTCCGTATCTGAATACGGTTCAGCCCATATAGATAGACGGAGACAAGTATATTGATGGGTTTTCCGCGAAAAACCAATCCCCTCCTCCAATGCCCTCGATACCGCCCCTTAGGCAATAGGGGGGGGGTGAGGGTGGGGGCCGTGTCGCATCACAGGAACATGGCCATACACAACGGCAACGCGCCCACCTCACGACACCATTCAACCCCTCCATGTGCAAGAAAGTCCCGGGACTTTCTTGCATAACCGTCGGGTTCCCGCTCAGCTGCTGGTGAGATACGTCTCGTTGCCGCGGGTGAAATCCAGCACGGCGCCGGACAGCTCCACCTCGCCCATCAGCTCCGGATCCTCAGACAACAGCACCTCGGCGCGCTCCCGCGCATCCACAATCAGCTCCGCATCCTTGACCACACGCAGCAGCTTCAGACTCGATTTGCCACCCGACTGCGCGTCGCCCAGCACATCGCCCGTGCCACGCAATCGCAGATCTTCCTCGGCAATCGTCGACCCATCCGTCGTATCGCGGATCACCGCCAGCCGCTGCTCCCCCAGGCCCCCCGGCTCCGCCTGCGAAACCAGGAACGCCCAGCTCGACGTCCCACCGCGCCCCACACGACCGCGCAGCTGATGCAACTGCGACAGTCCGAACCGATCCGCGTCGAACACCACCATGCAACTGGCCTGCGGCACGTCCACACCCACTTCGATCACGGTCGTCGCCACCAGCACCGGCGTCTCGCCGCTCGCGAACCCGGCCATCACCTGTTGCTTGGTCGCATCGTCGTCGCGGCCCGTCAGCGTGGCGAACCGCACGCCCTGGAACTGCGGCAGCTTCGCCAGACGATCGGCAATCTGAACCACCGTGTGCAACGGACGCAGCGGAGGGGCCGCACCGTTCCGAGCCGATTGCGCGGACTCCGCCGCCATCGCATCATCCAGCAGATCACCCTCGCCAGACTCGTCCGAGTCGTCGATGCGGGCGCAGACCACATACGCACGCTCGCCCGCGTCGATGCGCTGGCGGATGTGCGCGAACATCGACCCCATCAGATGACCGTCCGCCTCCGGAATCACGAACGTGCGAATCGGCTTGCGGCCGCCGGGCAGCTCGGTCAGCCACGAGATATCCAGGTCGCCGAACCAGGTCATGGCGGCGGTGCGAGGAATCGGGGTGGCGGTCATGATCAGCAGGTGCGGCGCCTTGCCGGACAACGCCTTGCCGCGCAGGCTCTCGCGCTGCTCCACGCCGAAGCGATGCTGCTCGTCGATCACGGCGAGCGCCAAGTTCGGAGCCTGGAAGGTCTTGGAGAACGCGGCATGCGTGGCGACCACGATGCACGGTTCGCCGCTGGCTGCAGTGGCGAGCGCCCGGCGACGGGCGGCGAGCTTCATACCGCCGGTCAGGAGGATCACCGGCGGAGCGGATAGCGGATGGCTGTCGGAATCCGAAACGGCTTGTTCCGCCATCCGATCGACCATGGCGGCAATCGTCCGGTGATGCTGTTCGGCAAGCACCTGCGTGGGGGCCACGAGCACGGCCTGGCGCCCGGACCCGACCGCCTGCAGCATGGCGGCGAGCGCCACCACCGTTTTGCCGGAGCCGACCTCACCTTGCAGGAGACGCTGCATCGGATGGTCGCGGGACATGTCGGCAGCGATTGAGTCGATGACCTCACGCTGGCCGTCGGTCAGGTCGAACGGGAGGGAGTCGATCATGGCATCCCGCAGGGCGGTGTCGGGGCAGGGCTCGGCGGAGGCATGGCCGGCATGGGCGCGGGCTTGCAGCAGCGCGGTCTGGCAGACGAACGCCTCCTCATAGCGCAGGGTGGCGATGGCGCGGTGGAACTCCTTGGTGGAGACCGGGTCATGGATGTTCAGGAACGCTTCGGCACGATGCATGAGGTCCTTGTCCGCGCGGATGCGTTCGGGCAGGATGTCGGGGATGGCACGGGCCAATCCGGACAGCGGAATATTAGCCGCCGCATCGGTCAGTGATCCATTCGGCCCAGTACCATCCGCATTACTCGCCGCGCCATCGGGCGTCGACGCGGCGGAATCCCCTGATCCGGCCAGGAGCCGCAGCATATCGAGGATCGAATCATGGATGTGGTCGCTGGAGATGCGGGAGCTGGCGTGGTAGACCGGTCGGGGTCGGCAGACACGGGCCAGGCCTTCCTCGGGCGATTCCACGTCGGGTCTCGGGGAAGTCGGCGCGCCCAAACTCGCGTTACGCACATCAAGGGGTTGATTTTCCTCACGTACAAATCTGTACCTCGAAGTAGGATGCACCCCCACCGTCAGCACCTCGGGATGAGTGAACTGCAATTGGTCGTTGAACACACCCGGCGCGCCCGCAACAACCACGCACGTCCCTTGGCGCAGTCGCCCGCTCATCCAGTCGAGGTATTGCTTCTTATGGGAGAAGAACACCAGACGTGCCATCGCGCCGGGCTGGCGGCGCGAGGCGGCGAACGCCGAATCGTCGACCACAACCTCCAATCGGCCGTTGCCGCGCGCCCCCGAAGACGCCACACGCACGGCACGCACCTCGGCGGTGAACGCCATCGGCTCGCCGATCCTGGCCTCGCGGATCGAACGCAGCGGCACCGGGTCAGTGACACGGAACGGATAGTAGGTCAGCGCATCGCCCACGGTCAGCACGCCGAGCGACTTGAGCGCGCCCACACGTCGCTTGTTCGTCATCACCGACGAGATCGGGGTGCCCACTGTAACGCTCATAGCCACCTATTCTCCCCGTTCGCGCCGACAGCTATGACGAAGCCCCGGAGCGCTCTGGGCGACTCCGGGGCTTCTGAAGCGTTAGCGCGTGATTCACGCGGCGACGCGAGCGACCTTACCGGCCTTCAGGCACTTGGCGCACACGCGGACGCGGACGTTCTCGCCGTCGACCGTGGTGCGAACCGGCTGCAGGTTCGGACGGAAGGTGCGCTTATTGCGGATATGCGAATGCGACACGGTGTAACCGGTCTGCGGTCCCTTGCCGCACACTGCGCAACGAGCTGCCATAATGGACTCCCTTATTACTTGCTTGCAAGTCTTTGCTCTGGCACGTCTGCCAGAACACAACTTCACAAATATATCCCTCATATCCGACAAACTCCAAATACAGCGTGTATTATGCCATCGCACACCGCAGCCGTCTCACGTTTCGGGTGTCTCATCGCACCGCCATCCCACTGGCCCCAAGCGCCTTGAACCATTCGCAATCGGTGCCGAAGATCGCCGATAATCCGCAAAAACATACATCATGCCGTCACCTTGCCCATTTCCTCACCCGCTCAGCCACTCGCGAATCAGCCCGAAGAATGAGTGCACCACCGCCCCAACACGCTAATATCAGGGGAAGGGACCATTTTCAGGCAATACTCATGCAACTGCGATACAACTTTGTCATTGCAGCGCAAAGGGGCACCTGGGGTAAGGAGGCAACGATGTTCGACATTCGTACGGCATGGCGGCGATTGGCCGCGAGAATCTCCGGTGACACCAATCAGGAAACCATCGACGCCATCGAAGCGAGGAACGTTTCCGATTCCCCGGCACCCGCAACCGTAACGCCGGCGCCGACAACGGTCGAGGCGACCGGTGCGGACGCCGTCCCGGCACCCGCACCATCCGCACCAACAACATCCGGGGAAGCTGCCCCCGACGACGCCCCGGCCACCCGCCCTGCCCGCGTCATCTCGCTTGGCGAAGTGTGGGTGGATATCATGATGGATGTCGACTCGCTCCCCAAGGCAGGCGGATTCGCGGCCTCACGCAGCACCATTCCCACCATAGATGGCTCATACCGCGCGCTGCTCGCATCACGGCTGATGGGAACGCCGACCGCCCACGCGGGCATCATCGGTGCAGGCCCGTGGGCCTCGATGATTCGTCATGCCTTCTACGAGCATGACATCACACATATCGGTCCTGACCGTCTGGACGCCGACACCGGCTTCCGGCTGGTGCTCAACGATACCAACGGCGGCAAAACGTTCATCGCCACGTATGGCGCCGAAGCGCAGGGCGGCGCCGACACGTTCGACGGCGTCGACCTGCAGCCGGGCGACGTGGTCTCGATCAGCAGCAACTCGCTGATGGACGCGACCGCGGCCGGCGTTGACGCGTTCATACGTCAGTCCGGCAGCGACCCGGATGCCCGCCCGTATCAGATCGTACTCAGCCCGACCAGTTCCCTGGAACGGGTCAACGACAGGCTGCTTGAGGATCTGGTGCTGGCGCGCCCGATCTGGACCTGCAACCGCCAGGCCGCGGTCAAGCTGGCCAACCGGCTGGGTGCGCCGCTCGACGAAGTGCCGGTAACTGTGGGAGGCACGTTCGACAATGAGATGAAAGCGTTGTGCGACAATCTGGGCACCACGTTGCGCGCCCCGCTGATCATTCGCGCGGGTGCCCGCGGCGCCTGGGTGCGCCTGCCCGGCGGCGAGGTGACGCATGTGGACGGGTTCCCGACCAAGGCCGTGCACAAGCGGTCGGCCGGCACCGTGCACACCGGCGTGCTATGTGCGATGCTGGCGGCCGGCAGGTCGCTGGTGGAGGCGACACAGGTCGCCAATGCGGCGGCGTCGCTGTCGATCGAGCACAGCGAAAACGGCATCCCTGTTCCGCCTGCACGTGACGAAGTGCTGGCTCTCGTCGAACGCGGCGCCGAGTAGAGATAGCGGGGCGGGTATTGGTGCCGGCACATTGTCCCGGCACCAATACCCGCCTCACCTTGGTCAGGGCGCACAGCTCTACTGTTGACTTACTCGCTTAACCAACCCACTCAGCGCCAACTGCTCAACTGTTGAATATGTGGCGGAACAGACCTGGCGACCGCTGACGGCTCCACGGACGGGCCATCAGCGGTCACGGTCGTGGAATGACCGGAATATCTGAATGATGCAGGTGGCCACGCCGCACAGGATGCCGCCGATCGGCCAGGCCAGCCAGAACAGGCCGTTGCCGGACAACCACCGTTCATGGCCACCACCGTCGATCGGTCCTCCGGTGAACAGCATCCAGAGTCCGACAACCGTGGCGATCAGCATGATGATGCCGCATACCAGTCCGGTCAGTTTGTCGTAGAAATCGCCGCCCTGAGCCTCGCGCTCACGTTCCCTGCGCTCGGATTCGGCCTCGTGGTTATAGGAGTCGATGTTCATCATGCCGTAGCGTATGCCGAAGTAGATGAAACAGAACACACCCGCGGCCACGCACAGCAGCATCACGCTTACCGGCCAGCCCTCCTCGATACCCAGGGTCTCCTCGCCGTAAACGGTGACGGCCACGCCGAGCAGGATCAGCCCGATGCCACCCACCACGCCGACGGCCAATTCCTTGGCACGGCGGGACCTGTCATCATCGGTGTAGAAGTCCTCAATGAACGGGTGCCTGCGCACGAACTCCGAATGCGCCATGCCCGCCGGAATCAGGAATGCCAGACCGATGATCACCCCGATGATGGTGCAGACGAAAGTGAGGAACTCGCTTCTGGCCAGCAGGCCGGAAACCGTGCCCTCGCTGTCGAACAGCACACCCACGGCCACACCGGCAATGATGGCGGCGATCCCCGCCGCAACCTTCCAGGCGAACGAGTTCATATGGGCGTCGTAACCGGTCAGGTCCTCCGGCAGCGCCACCGATACGGCCTGCTGCCCTGCGGAGACGTTCGACGACAAGCCGTATGCCGTGGACTGTTTCGCGGCCGTATTGCTCGACGTCGCATCCGACGTCGAGTCTTCGTTGCAGACCCTGCGTCCTGCTTCGGGAAAACCCGCCGCACCCATGCCATCGGCCGGTTCCGGCGTTGCGTCAGGCACGGATCGAGGAGCGCGAACATCACCGAGCACCAAATCGTCAAGCGTGCACCCGAACAGGTCGCAGATCATCAGCAACTTGTCCATCTCCGGATACGCCTTGCCGGACTCCCATTTGGAGATGGCCTGCCGAGAGACGCCGAGCAGCATGGCCAGCCGCTCCTGCGTGAAATTGCGCTGCGCCCGAAGGTACTGCAGATTATCCCGAAAACTCATCGTGGGTGCCTCCTTAAGCATCCGATGCCGTCTATTGTGCCATTCAGTGGGCGGACTGACGCTTCAGTGGGCGGGTCAATTCGGCAATCCCGAACAACTGGTTCTCAGAAAACCGCCATTTTCGCGATTCTTCCCAGACCCAGCTCCATACGCACCCGCCCACTGAACGAAGAACCCGCCCACTGAATCAAGCCGTCTGTTGCCTCCATCCTGCCCGAGGACCTCGGTTGCCTGCCACCAGCTTTCGGTTGCACCGGCAAAACGCAACCAAAGTCCTCGCAACCTGAGGTTGCATCCGCAGAATTTCAAGGATTCCGCGAACAACGGCACCGGCGTGGCCGGTCAGCTCCGATCGGCCACGCCGTCACGGAGGCTCGCAGCCATGGAGTCGTACACGTCGCTATTGCGCATGTGGCGGCTCATCAGCCACACCGCATCATGCGCGGCCATCGGCACGCCGGCATCCGTCAGCCCGACCGCGGCAGCGGCCATCGCGTCCAACGCGGCTTCGGTCGGCGAAACCGGAATGTTGGCGGCATGCAGCACCTGTTCCGCCTCGGCCACCGCCATCGGCGGCCGCGTGTCGTCGATCTGCTGCCGCAGCTCCGCCAACTCGCCGCGTGCGGTCTCCGCCAATGCGGTGTTCGGTTCTCGCAGCACCATCGTGTAGCAGGCCACCGCCTCATTCGTCCGACCGATGCGCCACAGCGCGTACGCCAGCCGATAGTACATATACAGGAAGTCCCCCGGCAGCAACGCCACCCGAAGCCCCTGGGTCAACGTCTCCGCGGCCTGCGCGTATTGCTCCTGCTCGGCATGGCACACCGCCACCTCGATATACGCCCTGGCGGTGGTCGGCGCAAGCGACAGGCATTGCAACGCCTCGGCCAATCCGCGGTCTGCGTCACCCTCCCGCCGCGCGAACCTCGAAAGCCACAGGTGCGCCCCGTACGCCGCATCAGGCGCCTTCCAATACCGGGTGTCCGCCGACCTCAACGGTTCCGCGTCCGGCAGGACCGACCCTGTGCCCATCCCCGAGTCCACCGACACGATGAGCCGTGCCATCGGATACGCGCAGTACAACGGTAGCCGCCCCCGTTCATCCAAACCAATCTCACCGATTCGGCTCAGCACCGCCTCCAGCTGCACCGAGGCGATCAGCGGCGATTCCTCGTTCTCCTCCAGGATCGCCCGAACCTCGTCGTCGCCGACGACCGCGTCATCGTGCATGACATCCAGCTCCGCCACCGTGTCGGCGCGGAGCAACCCGCGCAGCAGTTCGGGCAGCGGCCGCCGATCACACCACACCTCCTGGCGCTTCGCGGCCAACGAGGCATGCACCGGCAGCGGCGTGATCTCGCACAACCCGCGGTCGCCTGCAAACCGCACCGCATGGCGGACGGGCTTCAACACATTCAACACGGCCAGCGGATCATCGTCGAACATCGGATTATCAAGCCTGCCGTCCTTGAGCGGCGGCAACGCCTCCATCAGGAACGGCGTGCGGTCAAACCCCAATGACAGCAGCGGACGGCCCGCAAGCCCGTCCTCATGCGCGGTCACGTCCACCGCCATCACCCGCACGCTGGAGGCGAACGCGACCTGCGCCATCAGACCGGACAATCGTATGGCATAGGTCGCGGCGCAGGCCGGACGTCCGGCGCGGGCGTCGTACCAGCCTCGCTCCCCCATGCGGGAAGCGGGGAAGGCGTTTGCCGAGGGCACGGTGAACCGCACCGCCATCACCCCGGCGTCAAGATCCACGTCGAACCGGTATTCCAGACGGAACGGCAGCTTCAACCGTTCACAGGTGTCAACGAATCGTGTGGATACGTCCCAGACGCCGCCGCGAGCGCCCTCCGCGCCCCGAATGGTGCGGTACGGGTTGTCGGCGCGCTCGCGCTGCGCCACCGCCCCCGCATTGCGCGAAATCTCACGCAGCGCCCCTTGGGCGGCCTGCGCGCAGAACCGCTCGTCGAACGCGTGGAGCATGCCGGTGCCGCCATCGGCCGCCCCCGCCGCCCACTCCACGAACCACAGGCGGTTCAGCGCCGCCTCAACGGCGAGCAGCGTGGCCCGCTGCTCCGGGGACACGTCGTCGTCGAACCGCAGCCAGAACAGCGATGTGGAGCCCAGACGGACCAGTGTCACGTTGTGTTCCGCGGCGATGGCACGCACGTCGGCCGCCCCCGCCTCCACCAGTTGGCGGGCGGCGAAGCGCTCGAACCCGCTCGTCTGCCCCTGCTGGGTGGTGCCCCGCCAGATCAACGCGTCGAGTGCATCGGGCAGCGGACCGTCCAGCAGGTCGAGGATGACCTCCCCGATGCGGCCGCCGCCCGTGCCGGCCGCAACGCCCTGCGTCTGCGGAATGTGGACGAAGGTGAGCCAGCTGACCGCCAGGAAGTACCGCAGCTCCCAGCTGCGGGTGAGGAAGAACCGCCCGGGATCACGCGTTGGGTTGACGAAACCGTATCTCTGGTCCCATGTCGTCTGGTATTCGCCCACGATCACCGGTTGACCGCCGCCGTTCGGGTCTGGGACACGAATGGCGCCCTGCCCCTTCCTGTCCTGCCATTGAACCAGTTCCAGCGACGGGCGCAGACCGGCAAGACCGGTCAGCGGTCGATCGCACGAGTAGACTTTGCCGTCGGCGGCCAACCACGCAAGCAACCGCGCGCGACGGCCGGGCAGCAGTTCGGCCACATAGCCGAAGCCGTGCTCGGGATCGCGGCAGGCGTCCCACACCACGCCATAGGTCACGCCTTCGGACTGTCCGGGGATGGCGGCCAACTTGCTCGTTTTGGAGAATAACGGCAGTTTGATGACGGCGGGATCCTGGTCCATAACGACCTCCTTGTCCTCGTATGCTGTTCCATCCTAGCCGGTTCCGGCCCACTTGGCGGGCGTCCGCCCCACCTGTTCGGTTCCTGCCCGCTCGGCCGGCGGCTGCGCGGGAATTCATCCGACGTTCATGTTTGAGCATGCGCGACGGCGACACACCATTTAGGATGAACAGTGACAAAGGAGCGTTATGGAACAACACACTCAGAACGCCGGCAACCTGGCCGGCGTCTTCAAGGGGCAGGATGCCCCCGAAGCGCTTTCGACCGGGGAGTTTCCGGTGCAGCCGGCGGGCAAGCTCACGCCGCGCGAGAAGCGATGGATTGTGTACGACGTCGGCAATTCCGCGTTCGTGCTGCTGTCGACCGCGGTGGTGCCGATCTACGCGAACTCGCTGCTGGAGGCCGCGGGGCAGGACAACATCGTGTCCACGTGGGGCTACGCGCAGACCGTGGCCTCGCTGGTGATCGCGCTGCTGATGCCGATCCTGGGGTCGATCGCCGACGTGCAGGGCATGAAGATCAAGTTCTTCCTCGGTTTCTTCCTGACCGGCGTGGTGATGTGCCTGGGCATGGCGCTGCCGCTGGGGTGGCTGGCGTTCCTGATCGTGTACGTGCTGGCCACCATCGGATTGAACGGTTCGCTGACGTTCTACGATTCGATGCTGATCGACACCACGTCGAACGAACGGATGGACAAGGTGTCCTCGCACGGCTACGCATGGGGCTACGTGGGATCCACAATCCCGTTCATCGTATGCATCGCGGTGATTTTCGGCGGACCGGCGCTGCTGGGTCTGGACACGGCCGCCTGCACCCGCATCTCGTTCCTCATCACCGCCCTATGGTGGGTGGCGTTCACCGTGCCGCTGCTGCGCAGCTACCGGCAGGTCCACTACCGCACGACCGCCGATCATACGGCCGAGGCGGTTCGCGGCACGTTCCGGGAGCTGGCCGGCACGTTCCGCAGGATCGCGCGCGACAGGTCGCTGCTGCTGTTCATGATCGCCTTCTTCTTCTACATCGACGCGGTGAACACCGTCATCTCGATGTCCACCTCGTACGGCACGCAGTTGGGCATCGACTCCACGCAGCTGGTCATCGCGCTGCTGGTCACGCAGTTCGTGGCGTTCCCATGCGCGATCCTGTACGGACGCCTGGCCGGACGGTTCGGCGCCAAGCGGATGATCGTGATCGCGGTGATCGCCTATCTGGGTATTGTGATGTTCGCCGCATTCTTCCTGAAAACGGCTGTGGAGTTCTGGATTTTGGCGATTCTGGTGGGCATGTTCCAGGGCGGCATCCAGGCGCTCTCGCGCTCGTACTACGGCAAGATCATTCCGAAGGACCACGCCAACGAGTACTACGGCTTCTACGACATCTTCGGCAAGACCGCCTCGGTGCTGGGCACGTTCCTGGTGGCCACGACCACGGCCGTGACGGGCAACGCGTCGGCCGGCGTGCTGTCGATCGCGGTGCTGCTGGCGGCGGCGCTCGTGCTGCTGCTCGTGCAGAAGGATCCGACGGCGAGATAACGGACAGTGGTGCGCACTACTGCAGGTTTGATGATCTCACTAGGCTTTTTCCGCGAAGTTGAATGATTTAGCCTGCGGCAGTGCGCACCAGCCCTGAGCATAATCCCCCACCGCTATGGCGTTTCTCCGATTTCCGCGCCATGATTGTTCCAAACCAACCAGCAGGAGATCGTCATGACCGAAGATTCCAAGACCACGCTCGCCCACGCCTACCGCATCGAACACGATTCGCTGGGCGAACTGCCTGTACCGGCCGACGCCTACTGGGGCATCAACACGCAACGCGCCATCGGCAACTTCCCGGTTTCCGGCGTCACCGACTCCCAGCACCCGAGCCTGATCCGCGCCTATGCCATCGTCAAGCGCGCCTGCGCCGAAGCCAACGACGAGCTCGGTCTGCTCGACCACGACCGTGCGCGATTCATCAAAGCCGCCTGCCTGGAGGTGGAATCAGGCAAACTCGCCGACCAATTCCCAGTCGATGTCCTGCAGGGTGGCGCCGGCACCTCAACCAACATGAACGTCAACGAAGTCATCGCCAACCGCGCGCTCGAACTGGCCGGCCGGCCGCGCGGCGACTACGCGTTCATCCACCCCAATGACCACGTCAACCACTCACAGTCCACGAATGACACGTATCCGGCGGCCTGCAAACTGGCAATCATCGATGCGCTCGGCCCGCTAACCGAACAATGCCGCAAACTGGCCCGGGCCTTCCACGACCTGGCCGACAAGCACATCCACGACGTCACCATCGGCCGCACCCAGTTGCAGGATGCGGTGCCGATGACCTTCGGACAGGAGTTCCACACCTTCGCCACCTTCCTGAAGATGGATGTGGCCGCGCTCGAATCGCTGGTGCCGCAGCTGGCCGTACTCAACCTGGGCGGCACCGCCATCGGCACCGGAATCTGCGCCGACCTGCGGTTCCGCGAGGCCGCAATCGACCATCTGGCGCGCATCACCGGCCTGCCGGTGACCGCCGCGCCCGATCCGCTGGCCGCCGTAACCGACATGAGCGCGTACATCGCCGCGTCGGCCGCGTTGAAGAATCTGGCGATCCACCTGAAGAAGGCGGCGGACGACCTGCGCCTGCTCAACTCGGGCCCGCGCTCCGGCTTCGGCGATTTGCGCGTGCCGCCGCGGCAGGCCGGTTCGAGCATCATGCCCGCCAAGGTGAACCCCGTGATTCCCGAATGCGTGGACCAGTGCTGCTTCATGATCTTCGGCATGGATGTGACCGTGAACTGGGCCGCCGCCGAGGGCCAGCTGCAGCTCAACGCGTTCGACCCGGTGATGACGCACGAGATCCTGACCGGCATGGAGCTGATGGACAACGCGATGCGCATCTTCCGCGAGAACTGCGTGGAGGGCATCGAGGTGAACCTGGAGACCGGACGCCGGTACGCGGAGGGCTCGCCGTCCATCTCGGCGGCGCTGAACGACGCGATCGGCTACGAGCATGCGTCCGCGATCGCCAAGGAGGCCGTGGCGACGGGCCGCACGGTGCGCGAGGTGGCCGGCGAGCGCACCGACCTGCCGGCGGACCAGCTCGATGCGCTGCTTGATCCGATCACGCTCTCCCGGCGCCTGGGCCAGACCTGCCGCGAACGTCGGGATTCCGGACTCTGACACATTCACTCCCATTTCCTGTCCCTCGTCCTTGCGATTCCGCCATTCAGGAGGATGGTTCAGAGTCACAATGCGTCAGAGTCCGTGAAGGTCCGGCGAAGGACTTACGGACGTCCCGGCTAAGATGGTGGACAGGAAGGAGGCCGCCATGGCAAGCCAGACCTCAAGAGCCACTGGCAACATCATCGACTACGCGCGCACGCGCACGGGGTCGTTCGACGAGCGCCCGTTCAACGATGTAGATGCGCTAGTGCTGGCCTCGCTCGCCTATCAGACGATGCCGGACGTGGTGCCGACGCTGACCGACTGGGAGCACCGGTACGGTACGGCCGCCGACCGCTGGCGCACACTGATGTCCGACCCGAAGACCGCATTGCGCCATCCGCTGAACTCGCTGCGTGCGCTGCGCCAGCCCGATTTCCCCGCCGCCACGCTGGCCGACGCAGCCGCCGACCTGCACCCGCAGGATTTCGACTACAACGCCGGCTACACCGGATTGGCCGACCCGAAGCTCACCGAGGCCCTGTTCGCCGCAATGGCCCGCAACCCCCGTTTCTCGTCGATTCACGTGGGCGCGGTCGACGAGCGGTTCAGCCGCGAACACCAGACCCAGTTCGCGGCGATGACGTTGCTGCTGCCCGACGGCACGCTGGTGGTGTCGTTCCGCGGCACGGACACCTCGTTCGTCGGCTGGAAGGAGGACTTCAACATGGCCTTCCAGTATCCGGTGCCCGCCCAGCAGCTTGCGGCCGACTACGTGACGCGCGTGGCGCGGCTCTGGCAGGGTGATCTGGTGCTGCTCGGCCATTCCAAGGGCGGGAACCTGGCCGTGTATGCGGCGCTGCAGGCCGGTGACGACGTGCTGCCGCGCATCCGCCGTGTCTATTCGTTGGACGGCCCCGGATTCCCGGCCGACGTGGTGGCGGGCGACCGGTACCGCGCCGTAGCCGACAGAATCGTCAAGATCATTCCGGATTCGTCGATCGTGGGCATGATCCTGGATTCACCGGAGCATTGCGTGGTGGTCAAGTCGAATGAGTACGGCCCGATGCAGCATCTGGCGTTCTCCTGGCAGGTGGATCGCGACCGGTTCGTGACCGTGCCGGAGGTTTCGGCCACGTCCCGCGAGTTCAAACGCTCGTTGGACCGGATGCTGGCCGGCATGACGCCCGACCAGTGCGAGCGCGTGGTGGATGCGTTGTTCAAGGTGCTCGCCGCCAGCGACGAGCACGGCCTGATCGGTCTGATGGAGGCGGGTCCGAAGACGATTCCTGCGATGCTGGGCGCGTTCGCGGGACTGACCGACGAGGAGCGTCAGCACATCCTGGAGGCAGCCGGCATCCTGCTCAAGGCCTCCTTCCCGCTCCCCTGGCAGTCCGCACGCCCCTCCTCCTGACGGGGGTGCAGGCCCGCCCGCGGAAACCTACGCCTCCGGCTTCTCGAACGGCGCGTTAATCACACGGTCGCGCCAGTAATACACGTCGTCGTGCTCGCCGATCTCACGCGCCACATGGCACGGGTTCCCGTACGCCACGACGTTCGCCGGAATATCCTTGGTGACGACCGACCCCGCGCCGATCACGCTGTTCTCGCCGATGGTGACGCCGGGCAGGATCGTCACGTTCGCACCGATCCACGCACCGCTGCCGATGGTGACCGGCAGCGAGTACTGGGTGACGGTCGGCGCCTTACGCAGGTCGGGACGGATCGGGTGCCCGGTGGTCACGATCGTCACGTTCGGGCCGATCATCACGTCGTCGCCGATGGTCACGACGCCGTCGTCGACCAGCGTCAGGTTGAAGTTGGCGTAGAACCGCGCGCCGATGAACGTGTTGCATCCCCAGTTCGCGTGCAGCGGTGGTTCGATGTATGAGCCCTCGCCGATGCCGCCGAGCAGTCGCTGCAGGAGGGTGGCGCGGCGACCGGCCTCGCCCGGGCGGGTGGCGTTGAAGTCGTAAAGCAGTTCCAGTTGGGCACGCTGGGCGTCGAGCATCTCCTCGTCGTCGCACAGATAGACATCGCCGGATTGCATGATGTCCAGCACTCGTTGCGGTACCGCCATGGCAACCTCCTTGTCAGCGGGGTTGCGCCCCATCCTACCGCACGGGGCGGCGTTCCATCCGGGGCGGCGGGTTCGCCGGCAGCCGATTCGCGCCACGGGGCGGGTATCATATAGACGGTATGTCTAATTAATTGGGCCAAGGAGATGATGCACATGCCGCGCCCACGTCACGATTCGGAACTGCTGCCAGCCAAGGAACGGATGCGCAACGCGTTCTGGGCGCTGCTGGAGGACCGCGAATACCGCAAGATCACCGTCACGGACATCGTGCACGAGGCGCAGGTGAACCGCAACTCGTTCTACTACCATTACGGCAGTCTCAGCGAGTTGGCCGACGACGCGATCCTGCAGGAGGTGGAGAACACATCCATCGCCCAACTGGTCGACGAGACCACCGACGACCACGGCATACCCTCCATGGACGACGACGCCGTGCGCGAACACTGGCACAAGCGCATCAGCGCCGCCATCAACTCCTCCGAACACCGCACACGGCTCAACCACATGGCGCTTCTGGCCGGCCCGCACAGCTCCCCCGAACTGATGGACTCGCTACGCGATTTCACGCGTATGACCCTGTTCACCGCGCTGAAGCTGGACGAAAGCGATATGACGCTGCGCAGCGACCTATACATTGACTTCGCCGTCGGCGGGATCCTGGCGATTCTGCGCCGTTGGCCGGAACTGCGGGAGATGAACGTGGCGCAGACCCTGTACGACGACGACATCGCCGCCATGGCCATCGGGCTGTACCTGTCGATGTCGGGCGACGAGGTGCGCGACTCGTGGAAGCGCATCTTCCGCCGCCGCGGGGAGGATGGGCCCGCGGACCAGTAGAGGCCGCGCCCCGACGCCCGTCAGGCTTCCTTCCAACGACGGCGGACCACCACGAACAGGATCACGCCCATGGCGGCGGCCACCGCGACAACCGCAATCGGCGTTACGACGCTGGCGCCGGAGTCCGCTATTGCCTCAGGCGGCTCCGCGGAATCCGCGTCCCCACCGTCCGGCTCCGAAGGATCCGAAGGGCCGGAGGGGTCCGAAGGGCCAGACGGGTCAGAGGGGTCCGATGAATCCGAAGGGCCGGAGGGATCTGACGGATCAGAAGGACCAGAAGGTTCCGACGGTTCGGACGGTTCCGACGGTTCGGACGGTTCCGACGGTTCGGACGGTTCCGACGGTTCCGAAGGATCAGACGGATCCGAAGGATCCGAAGGACCGATCGGGTCGTCGGGCTGGTCTGGTTCCTCCTCGTCGACGCGGCGGTCGGCGACGCGCACGATTACGGACCCGGTGAACAGGTTGCTCAGGTCCTGTCCGTCCAGATTCTGCTTGGGGCTGCTGACCGTGTTGTGTTCCATGCACTGCGTCACCGTCAGACGCGACCACCCCGCATCCGTCCCCAGCGTCTGCGGGTATCCCGCCCCGTCGGGAACGTACTGCAGATTGCCGTCGCCCGCATAGCGCAGATGCGTGGTCTCGCCGGTCGGCCGCCAAGCGGCGGACTCCCCCGGAGCCGTCGCCGAGGTTTGCAGCGCGGCGGTCACGTCGTGCAGCGTCGCGTCGATGTCGTCGTCCGCCGCGAACTGCACCATGCTGCGCACCAGGTATCCGACGCCAAGGTCCACGCGCACCCCGTCGTCGGCTACGCCCGCATCGGCGAATACGCCCTGATCGTTCACCACAACCGGCACCGCCCGCGCGTTCGCTACGTACCCGTCCGGCGCGGCGGTCTCCACAAGTACGTAGTCGCCCGGGTCGAGCGTATGGCCGGCGGTCGGAAACGCCACCCCGCCGTCGTCGCCGGTCGTCGCCTCGTCCACCGGCGAGACGCCAGGCGCCACGCCCAGGGTCACGGTCCAATTGCCATCGGGCCCGCGCACGGTCCATGCCGCCCCGGTTGTATCAGATGTATCAGAGTCCGTAACGTCCACCATGTCCGCGCGACGGTAGAGCGCGAACGTAGCACCGGCCAGCGGATTGCCCGCAGTGTCGGTTTTCGCCACCAGGAACCCGTTGCGAATGTTGGCGATATACAGCCGCACCGAGTACGCGTAGCTGAACCCCGCATACCCCGCGTCCGGTTCGGTGAGGATGCGATGAATCGTGCGAGCGGACGCTCCGTCTGCCCCGCCACTGCCGGCTACGTAGTAGTACTGCACCGTGTACTGCGCACCCGACGTGTCCTCGCCGTTGTTCGCAAGCATGCCGTAGTACTGGTTCACGTCGCCAGGCAGGTTGTCGACCTCCACCTGATAGGCGCCGTTAGTGCCGAGCGCGAACGGGTATGGGGTGGCGCGCACGGCCTGCACAATCGAGGCCAGACTGTTGTCTGCGCCGACCTGCCAGCCGGCGAGTGCGTCGCCTGAGACGGGCGCCCAGTTGGCCGGGTCGTCGACGGGTGCGCTCATGCTGCGCCGTTTCATGATGACGGCGAACATGCTGCCACCGGACGGGTCGACGACGCTGATGGTGCCGTCGCCGTTGTCGATGCGGATCGGATCGGTGGCGGTGGCGGTAAGTTTGGCCTGCGACCATGCACCCGTGTCCCACTCGTTGGTGGATAGGAGCACGCCGTTCTCGAATCGCAGGTGCATGTCTCCGGGGTGCCGGTATCCGGCGGGCGCGCCCACCTCCCGCAGCACCATGTAGTCGTATTGCGCGTCGAGCTGTTCGAGGGTGATCGGGAAGCCGCGCTTATTGGTGAACACGAGTTCGCCGTTGGGGTCGGTGGTCCCCTCGTACACCGCGTCGCCGATCGGCTGGTATTGGGCGTCGGCCGGGAACAGCTGGAATTGCGCCCCGCCGAGCGCCGCGCCGTTCTGGTCGACCTTGCGGATGCCGCTTTCCGGAATGGAGACGAGGTTGTATTTCAGACTCATGTTCGAGTCGGTGTTGCCGCGTTCCAGATAGTAGAAATCGAGCGTGTGGTAGGTATCGTCGGCGAAGGTGGGGCCGGCGAACTGCGCCGTGTCCGAGCCGGCGGCGGCGAACGCGTCGGCCAGCGTGGTCTGCTGGTATGGGGTGTCGACGCCCGCGTCGTACGCGTTGTTGTTGTTCCGGTCCCAGTACACGGTCACCGCGCCGGTGGCAAAGTCGATTTCGAGCGATGAGGCGTTGTGGATGCCGCCAAGGTCGCCGACGAGCACGTCGTCGATGTACACCCACACGTCGTCGTCGCCGGAGAAGTTGTAGGTGACGGGCTTGGTTTGTGATTCGTCGACGTGGCCGCCGTACTGTTGGATGAACCGGGTGGCCATGCTCATGCCGAAGTAGTGGTTGATGACGGGACTGACGGAGGTCACGCCGTTGCGTTGCAGCGCGCCGCCGGACACGTTGAACACCTGCGCGCCCGTGTTGAACGGGAAGAACTGGCCGTTGGGCGAGGCGCCGCCCGTGTTCACGCCGCCTGCGTTGTACAGGGTGAACGCGTTGGTCGACTCGTTGAATTGGGCGAAGTTCGTCTGACTGTTGTAGGAGTAATAGCCTTGGTCGTCGACCTGGAGCAGGCCGGTGACGCCGGGGAACGCCTGTTTGCTAGGGCCGCCGGTGTTGGAGAACAGGTAGGCGAGCGATTCGCCGCCGAGGGTTGTGGAGAGGGCCGGGTAGCCGTCTGCACCGAGCGTGGAGGCCACGATGGCGGTGCGCGGATGGGCGCTGGCCGTCCATTTGTTGACGTTGCTGGGGTTGGCCTCGTAGGGGGCGGCGGAACGGCTGGCGTTTTTGTTGAAGTCGAGGACGTGACCCGCGTTGATGCCGAGGTCGGCGATGTTGTCGGGGTCGATGTTGTCGGCTGCGCCACGGTCGGTGAGCCAGTAGTCGAAGAGGTTGATGGTGGTGCCGCGCGGTGTGACGCCATCCACGGTGTAGGGGGCGAGTGGATCGTCGGCTGCGCTCGCCGTGAGGGGCGATGCCGCCAAGGTCACCGCGATGGCGATGATGACGGCGGCCAGATAGCGGATGCGACCGGCTTGATGCCGGGAGGGGATGACGCGCATGGGGGTTCTTTCCGATAGTTCGAATCGCTGAGTTTCACTCAGGCTAGTCCGTCCGGAATCCCTCGTCGGCATACGGGGGCACCCGTTACGCCCAACGCGCAGCATTCGCACGTTATTGGGCAACCGTCGGGGCGATACGCGATTCCGCAACGTGCGCCAACGCCGAGGCGGGCCTCCACCGGTGTGGGTGGAGACCCGCCTCAGCTATGGGGCTGTTGGGCCGTTACGCAGTTGCGTTACCTGCGGTGACGTCCGCGCGCCGGCTTGCCGTTGCCGGCAACCTGTGCCATGCGCGTCCGTCGCTGCATGGCGATGGTTGCGCCAATCAGCAGCAGACCGAAGCCGATGAAGCCAACGCTGGTCACATCGCTACCGGTGATGGCCACGACCGGCTCGCGCTCGTTCACCACGGTGATTGTGAGACCGTCCTGAGAGAGCGAGAAGGTCTTGTCGCCGGGTAGCAGCGCCGCCAGCGGGTTCTGCTGGACACGGATCACTCCGTCCACGCCGACCGTGAACGTGTACCGTTCGGCCGGCAGGACGTACCCTTCGGGTGCCTTCGTTTCCTCGAGCACGTACCGCTCGCCGCCGATGATCAACGGCAGGGCGACCGTGCCATCCGCGCCCGTGGTCAGAATCTGCTGCGTGGTGCCGTCCGCGAACCGTCCGCTCAGGGTGAACTCGGCGCCGGCCAGCGCGTCGCCGTCCTCGTTCACCTTCTTCAGCGTCAGCTCGATCGGCTGGTCGACTGCCGTCAGCGCGATGGTGCCGGCTTCCTTGTTTCCGCCGATGGTGTAACCCTTCGGCAGTTCGGTACCGGCGGTCAGGGTTGCCGCGCGACCCTTCGGGCCGACGGTGAAGTGCAGCGGCTCGGTGATGAGCGCGTACCCGTCCGGCGCCTTGGTCTCGGTGAGTACGTAGGCATGGCCCGCGATGAGCTCGCCGGTGATGGTCGGCACCGTGCCGTCCTCTCCGATGACCAGGTCGATGCTCGACCGGTCGGAAACGAACCGGCTGTCCGCGTCATGCTCGGTGTCCGGGGCGAGTGTGAACTCGGCACCGGCCAACGGTGTGCCGTCGGCGGCCAGCTTGGTCAGATCCAGTTCGGTCGGCTGGTCGATGACGGTGATTGCGGTGGCGGTATCAGCATCGATGGCGTAGCTTTCGGCCGGTTCGACCTCGGTCAGGGTGCCGTCCGTGTTCACCGTGAAGGTGAGCGTGCCGGTGTTGACGCGGTAACCCTCCGGTGCCTTGGTTTCGGTGAGCGTGTACTGCTGGTCGGCGATGAGGCCTTCCAGCGCCACGGTACCGTTCTCCACCACCACGGTGCGATCCGCCACGGTGCCGGACGGGGTGCCGTCCGCGTTGGCGAACATGCCGTGCAGGGTGAACTCCGCGCCATCGAGCGCCGCACCGTCGGCGTTCCGCTTGGTCAGCGTGACCTCGATCGGCTCATCGTTCACCGTGATGGTGATGATTTCGCTGCCGGATACCGTGTAGCCATCCGCCTCGGCGGAGACGATGGTGCCGTCTGCGGCCACCGTGAAGGTGAACTCGGTCTCGTTCAGCTCGTACCCTGCCGGCGGAACGGTTTCCTTCAGGATGTACGTCATGTTCGCCGTGAGGTTGGTGAGCGCCGTGGCACCGCTGGTGCTCTCGATCGTGATGGTCTGCGCCTCGGTGCTGCCGTCGGCGAAGGTGAATCCGTCCGCCGGGGTCAGCTCGAAGGTGGCGCCCGCGAGCGGCGTGCCGTCGCTCTGCTTGACCATCTGGACCGCGATGGGGCTGTTGGTGGCGGTGATGACGGCCACGCCGTTATCCGCGCTCGCCAGATAGGAGCCCGAACCGTCGGTTTCCGTGATGGCGGCCACCGGTTTGCCGTCGGCATCGATCAGGTCGATGGTGCCGTTCTCATTCACCTTGAAGGTGACCGTACCTGCAAGCTCGTAGCCGTTGGGGGCCGTCACCTCGGTGATGGTGTAGGTGTTGCCGCCCACCAGCCACGCGTCGGTGAGGTCGATGACACCACCCTCGCCGGTAGTGAATTCGACCGGATCGGTCTTGCCGTCCGCAAAGACGCTACCGGCAGCAGGTTCGATGGCAAAGGTCGCGCCCGCCTGCGGCTGGTTGTTCTCATCGGTCTTCATCAGGCGCGCCTTGATGGCGGTGTCCTGGGCCGTGATGTTGATGCCGTTGCCGTCCACGGTATAGCCCGTACCCGTCCCCGCAATGGTGCCATCGGGGTTGATGGTGAAGGTGATGCTGCCGAGTTTCTCATATCCGGCCGGGGCCTTGATCTCGGTGAGCGTGTACTCGTGGTGGTCGTTACCGTTGGTCACGATGAGACCGTCGATGGTCGCTGGGTCGGTGCCGGGCTTGACCGTCCACGTATGGTCAGCCTCGATCGTACCGTCGGCCTTTGCCATGTCACCAGTCAGGGTGAATTCGGCGCCAGGCAGGTTGTCTCCCTGCTCGTCGACCTTGGTCACGGTGATCTGAACCGGCGTGTTCGTGGCCATGATGGCGATGTTGTCGCCGGTCACCGCATAGGCCGTGTCGTTGCCCTCAGCGGCCGGGGTGATGGTGCCGTTCTCGTTCACCGTGAACGTGAACGTGCCGGTAATCACCTCGTAGCCTGCCTGGGACGTGGTCTCCTGCAGCACGTACGTGTTGCCGACCACCAAACGGTCGAGCGTGACGGTGCCGTCATGCACGTCGATGGTGCGGGTGGACTCGGCCGCCTCAACCGTGCCGTCCATGTTCTCGGAGGCGAAGGTGCCCTTGAGCGTGAACGTGGCGTCCAGCTTGGCGCTGTTCGTGCCCACCTTGTTCAGGGTCACTTCGACCGGATTATCAGTAGCGGTTATGGTCATTACATCGTTTGCCGTGTCGATGGCGAAGGCGGAATCGTTCGTGACGTTCGCAACCGCGGAGATCTTACCGTCAGCGTCAACCGCGAAGGTCAGCGTGCCGGTGATCTTCTCGTAACCGGCGGGAGGCGTGACCTCTTCGATCACGTAGCTGTTGCCGGCGATCAGCTGCGCGTCAAGCGCGGAGGTGTCGATTGTGCCGTCAGCGGCGCTTGCGGTGAGCGTGACGCCCGAAGCGTTCAAGTCTTCGTTCACGAACGAGGAGCCCTCCGCAGGCGTCACCTTGAAGACGGCACTGGACAGCGCCTTGCCGTTTTCGCCTTCGGCCTGCTTCTTCAGCTCGACCTCGATCGGCGCATCCTGCGCGGTGATGGCGATGTTGTCGTCCTCGATTTGGTAACCCTCGGCGCCATTTGCGGCGGCCTGCTGGTCATCTGCAAGAACGATCGTGCCATCGGCATTCACCGTGAAGGCAAAGCTGCCGGCGAGCTCATAGCCCTCAGGAGCCTTGGTCTCGGTGAGCGTGTACTCCTCGCCCGCAATGAGGCCGGAGAAGGTGAGCGAGGTGCCCTCAAGCGCGAGCGTCTTAGACGCATCCTGTGTGTCGGAGAATTTGCCCTCGAGCGTGAACTCGGCACCGGACAGCACGTTGTCGCCCAGATCTTCCTTGTTCAGGGTGATCTCGATGAGCTGGTCGATGGCGGTGATGGTCACCACGCCATTCTCCTCGCCAACCGAGTAGCCAGCGGCTTTCGCGGCATCAGCATCCTTGAAGGAGACCGAGCCGTGCGCGTCAACCGTGAACACCACATCAGCCATGAGCTCGTAGCCCGCAGGGGCGGTCTTCTCACGCAGCGTGTAGGTGGCGTTCGCCGTGAGCTTGTCGAAGCTCAGCGTGCCGTTGACGGTGGTCGCCGTCGCCACCGGCGTGCCGGTCGCGGACTCGCCCGCGTACACTTCGAACGCCGCACCATTCAGGTTGGACTTGTTATCGGAGCCGTTCTTGACCAGGTCGATCTCGACCGGATGGTCGGTGGCGGTGATGGTCACCACACCCGTCGCATCATCGTGCGACTGCGCGTACCCGGCGTTCGCGGCGGCCGTCTCGTTGGTGAACGCGATCTTGCCGTCGGTGCCCACCGTGAAGGTTACGGGCTCGGTCATGAGCTCGTAACCCGCGGGCGCGGTGTGCTCGATGAGCGTGTACGTCTGGCCGGCAGTCAGATAGTCAATCGTTGCCGAACCGTTCTGCGTGGTAATCGTGCGATACGGCGTATCCGTCACGGTGTTGCCCTCATACAGGTAGAAGACCGCACCATTGAGATTCGTTGCGCCGTCATCGCCGTTCTTGATCAGCGTGATCTCAACCGGTGTATCCGCCGCGGTGATGGTGATGCCGTCGTTGCTCACCGACCAGCCAGCCACCGGGTTCACCGGCGTGATGGTGCCATTCTCGGCGACCGTGAACTCCAGCGCGGGCAGGGTCTCATAGCCTGCGGGCGCGCTCGTCTCGGTCAGCGTGTACTTGGTCGTGCCGTCGGCGATCAGCAGCGCCTTATCGAGCGCGATGCGACCGTCCTCAGACGTCACGTTCAGCGTCTGGACCGTCGCGCCATTGGCAAAGACACCGCTCAGGCTGAACTGGGCGCCCTTGACCGCGGCGTTCGTGCTGGCATCGATCTTGGCAAGCGACATCTCGGTCGGCGTGTTGGTCACGTCGCCCGTGAACACGCTGATCGTGCCGTTTTGGCTGATGACGAAGTCGGTCGGCGCAGTCGTGCCGTCGGCGATCTTCAGGGAGCCGTCGTTCTGCACCGTCACCGTCATCGTGCCGTCGATCTTCGTGTAACCCGCAGGAGCCTTGGTCTCCTCGATGGTGTAGGAGTCGCCCACAATCAGCTGGCCGACCAGAGCATCGGACGCGATGGTGTTGTCAGCGTTCATCTTCGTCGTCAGCGTCTTGGAAGCACTACCGTCGACGAACGCGGAACCCTCAACCGGGGTCACGGTGAATTCGGCGCCGGCCAGGGGCGCGCGGTCCGCAGGATCGGTCTCGTTCGAGTACTTCTGAATGGTCAGATCGGTGAACTCGTTGGTCGCGGTGACGCTCAGCTGGTTGCCCGCAACCGACCAACCGTCAACCGGAGTCACCGCGCTGATCTTGCCGTACTCGTCGAACTTGAACGTGAACGGATCCAGATAGGTGTAGCCGCCCGGAACCGAGACCTCGGTCAGCGTGTACTGAACTCCCGCCTTCAAACCGGTGTTGATCACAATGTTGCCGCTCGTATCGGTCGTATGCTCGGTCGTCGCATAGCCCTCAGCAGTGAGTTGGAACTTCACGCTCGAGACAGCATCGCCGTTGGCGTCGACCTTGGCGAGCTGCAGCTCGATCGGATCGTTCTGCACGTTCAGCTGGATACCGTTGGCACCATCAGCCGCGAAGCCCGTGGCACCCTTGGTGATGGTGATTGACCCGGCGGGCTTACCCTGCTCGGTTCCGGTGTTCACCGTAAACTCGATAGTGTCGGGCAGCTTCTTATAGCCCTCGGGAGCCGCGGTCTCCTGAAGCGTATAGCTATTGCCCAGGAAGAGCTGTGCCTCATCGAGCTTCGCCACGCCATTGGCGTCGGTGGTCATCGTCAGGCTCTGCTTGCTGTCATCCACGAAACTCGAGCCCCCAACGGGCTTGACCTCGAAGACCGCACCGGCCACCTTCAGCGGGTCGCCGTTTGCGTCGACCTTCTGAACCTGAAGCTTGGTGGGTGTGTTGGTCACCGCCACGCTGAGGTTGGTCGAAGCCGCGCCGTTGCGCGCGTCGATGGTGAACTCGTTGCTGCGAACATCACCGTTGTCGTGACCCTCGAGATAGCCGTCCAGACCTTGGACCTCGGTGAAGCGGTAGGTGCCCCACCACAGGTTGGATACGGTGATCTTGCCCTTGGGGTCACCCTGAGCGGGCGTCACCTCGGTTGCGATCTTGTTGTCGTCAGACAGCGTGTACTGCTTGCCGGTCTCGAACGTCTGGCTCGTGACCTGCTCCCACTGGTCGTTGGCGACCTCGCGCTCGAGCTTGAACGTCACACCGTCCATCAGCTCGCTGCTCGAGTTATCGGTCTTGGTCAGCGTGACCGAACCGAGAATGCGCTCGTTCGGCACGCCTACGTCTGCCACCACCGTCACGCTGCCGTCGACCTCGGTGAAGCTGACGGCCTTCTGCCCATCCTCCGTATTCAGGTTGTAGGTCTGGTTATAGTCCTCGTTCCCAATCTCGAAGGTGGCGACCAGCTTGCCCTCGTAGCCCATGGGCGTGGTCTCCGTCAGGCGGTAATGGCCCTTCTTCACGATGTTCATCGTGAGCGTGCCATCGGTGCCCGTCGTCAGGTTCTCGCTGGACTCATACGTGCCGTCACCCGCCTCGTCATATTCGAGCTTGAACGTCACGTTCGCCAAACCATCGGAATCATTGGGCAGGTACTCGTCCACGAATGCGTCGAACTTCGTCAGCGTGAGCTTCGCGCGGAAGAGCGCGTTGTCGGCATCGACTTCCGGTACCGTCTGCGGCTTTACCGGAGCGTACGCGTGATACGTGTCCTCATGCTTGATCTCGAAGTCGATCGGGGTGCTCTTCCAGTTGCCCGGGTCATACACCGTCGACGGCGCGGAGGTCTCGATGAAGTAGTACGTGCCCGGAATCAGACCGTCGCCGAGCGTATCGCGATACGTTGCATCGTAGATGTCGCTCTTGGTGTCAATCTTCGCAGAGCTGTTCCAGGACGTCCACGTACCGTTGGCATCGGTGGTCAGACCCTCGGCGACCAGGCTGTCATCATCCGACACGCCATTGTCCGTCTTGTCGTGATACAGGCTGAACACGGCGCCAGCCAGCGGCGATTCGTCACCCACCGGGTTGGTGGTCTGGTCATTCGCCATCTTCTTCAGCGTCACGTGGCCGCGGAACAGCGGATCGACCATGCTCACTGCCACCGCAGGGGCGGCATCGGGTGCAGCGGGCTGCACGGTGCTGCCGCTGACCGCGATGGAACCGTTCGTGTTCAGGGTGAACGCCACGTCCTTCGCCGTCGCATGGTTCTCGGGCGCATCGCCCGTCTCGACCACGCGATAGGCACCGGCGACAAGGCCTATGATCGCACCGCGATTGTCAGTACCGCCAGAATTGGACAGATCCGTCATCTTGGTGAAGCCTGCATCGGCGAGCTTCGCGGTATCGATGACATCGGAGCCATCTGCCTTCAGGCTGTCGTAAGCGGCACCCGCAGGATTGACCCAGCTGTCGACCAAGCCGTTGGCGTCGCGCACCCACACGGCATACACCCTGTTCTTGTTGTCGGTGCCATTGCCGAACACGGCCAGCTGAATGCTCTTCAGCTCTCCGTTGTCCTTCTCGCTCACCTTGTCGAGAGTGAAGCGGGTGGCGGTGTTGGTGATGGTCTCGTTGGTCTGCTTATCTCCACTTGCCGTGGTTCCGGACGCGCCGCTCGGAGCTGCGGCATTGTTCGTGCCATAGAGCGGATAGTAGCCATCGCTGGCGCCGCCTTGCTCAACCGCCCAGTAGGTGTAGGGCACATCGTTCTTGTTCGCGGCGGGCAGATCGACGTACGTGAACGTGAACGAACCGTCCTTGTTCTTCGTCCATGTAGGCTGTGCATCCGTAGAGGTTACCTTGCCGTCCTCGGAGGTGATGTATTTCACCGTCTCCTCGGTGCCGTTGTCGCCCGCCTTGCGTTTGAGCGTCAGCTTGGGCATGTCATCCGTATCCAGCTGGCTCGCGAAACCGGTGCCGTAGTCGTTCCACAGCTTGGTGCCCTGCAGGTCCACGGTGCGAAGCGTATTGGTGAACGTCTGGGTCGCAGGCTTGTCCTGCGTGGCAGCGGAACTGCTGACCACGTAGTAGCGGTAGGTCACGCCGTTCACCGTTTCGGTGTAGTCGGTGCCATCCGCGTTCTTCAACGACTCGGCACCCGTGTTGTTGCTGGTCAACACGTCATAGCCGCCAGGCACGCGTTCCACCACGCGGTACTGATAGGCCTTGCCCGCATCGGATTGCGCGGGCAGATCCTTCCATGTCACCGTCACCGTGTTGGAATCGACATTGCCGGTAATGGTCTCGGAGACGATGTCCTCATCGAAGAGATTCTCGCTCTCCTCATGCGTGGTGTCGTACTTGAGCACCCACTCCCAGCTCTTGCCTCCATCGTCGCGGCGCTGGAGCAGGTACGTCACCGACCAATTGCCATTGGTGACGGGACGCGTGTTCCACGCATTGCCGAGGTCAGCGTTCCAGGTCTTGGTGGCGCTGATGCTTACCGGCACCAGTGTGTTGGTGATGATGGTGGTGCCCACGTGTGTGGCGTCACCAGTCGAGGGGTACGTGGTCTCCTGGCTTGGCCGGTACGAGGAGACGATGCCGTAGGCGTTGCCCTGGCCGCTCACCGCCGCATTACCGGTGGGAGGCGTTACCGCAACGTCGCCGATCTTGGTTTCGACGGCGCGGTACTCGATGTCATAGAGCGTGCCGTCGGCGCCCTTCACCTGCGTGGGCAGGTCGGACCACGAGCCCTTCCAACCGTTACCGGCGGAGAGTACCTTCTCATCGAAGATCTTCACCGCGATGATGGCGTTATCCTCAGCCGTCGTACCGGTGATGCCGCGAATCTCGCTCAGCTCGCGCACGGCTTCCTGCCAGTCATCGGTCTCGCCGGTAGCGCCGTGCTTGGTCAGGTTCACCTGAAGCGCCACGGTGACGCTATCGGGCTGCAGACCATACTCGTCTTCCGCGGGATCCCACTTCTTCTCCACGTTCGCCTGGCCAAAGAGGCTGTTGGTAAGCGTCATCGCCCCGCCGGTGTTCGTGGAGACCACGGTGCCGGTGGACTTGGTCATCTCATAGCTCTTCAGCGTATCATCGCTGAGCTTCTCCGTGACCGTATACGTCCAGGCGATGCCGTTCGGCGCGTACTCCTCCACGTTCTTGAGCGAGAACTCGTAAGAGACGGTCTTGTCCGCGTTCTCAACCTCCTCGATGGTGAAGTAGTCGTGACCGTCCTTATCGTTTGTTTGGTGTTCGACTTCCTCGGTCATGTCGCCGGCTTTACGCGTGAACGTGAGGGTCTTGGCGAACTCTTTGACGCTGGGGCGCACACCGAAGAGGTCGTTGTAGTCCTCCCAGGTCTTGCGGCCCTTGACCTCGCCAGAACCTTCCTCGTAGTCGTTCTTGAAGGTCACGTCAGGGGTCTCATCGTTCTTGATCGGTGTGCCGTTCTCCAGGTTCAGGACCGGGGACTCGATGTCCGCGGTGTGCTCGCCCGCCGCGACGCCCGTGTTGGCATCCTGGCCCTTCACGCCATCGGCGCCAGTGACGTTCCCCACGTTCACCGTGGTGGTGTAGCCGTTGATGTCGTGTTCGACCACGTAGTACTGCCAATAGCTGCCGTCGGGCGCATAGATGTCCAGGTTTTCGAACGTGTACTCGAAGGAACCGTTGCCGTCGGCGTTCTCCCCCACCAGCTCCTGGATATCTTTGTTGGTGAAGGTCTTGGTGGCCACGCGCTCGGAGCGGCTGGGCACGGGGGCGCCGGTATCGTCCGTCGTGTTGTAGTAGCGGTACACGTCGAACGTGGTCGTCGGATACTCGTCACCCTGGGCACGGCCGGTGAAGAACTTCTTGACCGACAGGTTGCCCTTGGCGGAATCGTAGATGTTGCGGATCAGGAACGAACCGGTCTCACCGTGCTGGACGGTGTAGATATCGCCCAGCAGCTCAGACTCCTCGGCCGCGAAATCAATGTTCTCGATGTCCTCTTTGGTGAAGCCGCCCGGCTGGCCGAGCAGGCCCCATACCACCTCGATGGCGCGGTACTCATAGAGATTGCCCTCGTCATCGTAGCGCTGGAGTACCGCACCTTCTTCCTTTGCGGGTTCCGCGCCGTTGATGCCCTCATGCGTGAGCGTGTAGGTGTACTGGTTGTTCGTCGTCATGGTGATATGCGACGTCTGGGCAATGGTGCCCTGATCGAACACCCACTCGCCGGTTGCCTCATCCTTACGCGGATTCTTCATCTCCGGCCAGCTTGATGTGCCAACCAGGCGCTGCTGCAGGTAGATGGTGATCTCAGGCAGGTCACCTTGCGAGGTGATGCCGGGGACGTTCTCCCAAAGCTTGGTGCCGTTGGCGATCAGCACGTTCTGCACGGTGTTGATGAAGGTGCCGTCCTCATGGATCGCCCAACCGACGCCGTTCTCTTCGGGGTTGTCGCCCGCAGCGGCATCAATCTTGATGGCGCCGGCTCCGCCGATCTTGACCTCGGCCTGCTGCTGGGCGGACTTGATCGTCGAGTAGTCGAAGCGCACGTCCACATAGTCCAGCGCGTCACCGTCGGCCGCCATGTCTTCGGTGGCGTAGTAGACGTACTCGTTGCCTTCGGCATCATACTTGGCCAAGCCTTCGATGGTTGCCATCTGGTTGTAGGAGGCGTCCGTGCCGCCGGATTCGTCGGTGCCTTCGCCCTGCCACAGCCAGCGGATGTAGCCGTCGACCGCTTCAGGCTCGCCAAACTGCTCGTTGCCCCCGTCATCGACGGTGCGCGTCACTCGGTAGAGCGTGAGGTAGATGTCCGGGCGCTGGTTGAGCTCGTCGTTGACATACCGGTCGTTCCAGATCTTGTGGAACTTCACCAGGCGGGTGGCGCCACGGGTGTTGTCGAGCTTCACGGTTTGACTGTCGTGGTAGTGCTGCGGACCAATGTTGTAGGCACCAACCTCGGACGAGAAGGAATACTCGCCGCGGCTACCGACCCAGCTTTCCTCAACCTCGTAGTGCACCATGGTGCCGTTCGCATCGTACTTGGGCAGACCGAAGAACGTGTATTCGGAATCGGTCTCGCTCTTGTCGATGCTGACGGTAAGCACGCCGTCCTCCACCTTGGCATTAGCGTCGGTGAGCTGGTTGCCGTCCTTATCGACTACCGGCAGCACGTTGCGGCTGATCGAAACGTACACCTTGCCGTCCGTCATGCGGAAGGCGTTCGGATACTCCGGGCTGCTGACGCTGATCTGCGCGTCGGGGCGCGTGGCGGGATCCGCGTCGCTGTCGCTCCAATGCTTGGTCACCGTCAGGTCGAACAGGCCCAGACGGCGGTTCGTGACCTCAAGCGAATCAAGATCGGCATTGTGGGCAGGCTCGCCGTTCTCGTCGGTGGTGGTCACCTCATAGACATGCTGGTCCGTGGCCACGCGCTCCGTATCCGAGCTCGCATCCCAACCGGAGGTGAGCCAGCCTTGGCCGGTGTATTCGGTTGCAGACTGCGCTTCGATGTAGTTCACCACATGGGTGCGCACGTCATCCGCGGTATCGGGGGTGTTCTTGGTGTCGACGAGCGCGATCTCCTCAATCACGAAGTCCTTCCAAGTGAGGCCACCCATGGGCACTTCGACTTCCTGGAACCAACGGTCGTCGAAGCCGATCTGGATTTCTTCCTGAAGACCTTCCATTCCGGGAACCCACGCGGGAACGACCTCGCCGGTATCGTACGAATACAAGTACTCGGCGGTGTCTTCGTTCACCGCTTGCGAGTGCACGGGATGACGCGCCCTCAACTGCACGACCACGTCGACACGGTGCGATGCGTCGTCACCGTCGATCCACTGCTTGGAGATGCGGATGTCGGAGGATTCGCCCGGACCGATGTCGTTGGTGATGGTGGTGGTACGGGTTTCGGCATCATAGGTGCGGTCCGTGTCCCATCCGGTCACCGGTTCTTCCAGTACCAGATAGGTGTGGCGGACGCCACCATCCGTGTACTTGGGCAGATGCTCGAACTCCAGCTTGTACGCCTCGGTCTCCTGCCAAGTGGGCCGCTCCTCAAACCCTTCGGGAAGCGCGAGCTCGGTGATGGCCGTGGGCTGGCCCTCAGTCTCGCCGTCCAGCGTATATTCGCCGACCGGCTTGCCGTCCTGATAGAGCCCGACGGTCACCTCGCCGGTGAAGTCGACGCCATCGGTGGGAATGCCCGCCGCCTCATACTCGCTGGCATCGGGCAGCGCCTGCGCGTAGCCGCCGTCCGGCTGCTTCCACAGCTTGATGACGGTCTCATCCGTTTCATTGAGGAAGGAGTTGGTGATGATGACGTTGCCGTCGGCATCGGTTTCGCGCTCGGAGGTGAACTCCAGTGCCTCCGGGTTGCCTTCCGCATCGGTAAGCGTGAGCGTGAACGTTCCGTCGCCCGTGGTCTCGTCCAGCTGGAAATTGGTCTGCTGGTCACCCAACGCCACGCCCGTTTCAAGCCAACGATATTCGAGCTCGTAGCCGGCCTCATCATACTTGGGGAAGGTCTGCTCCACCGTCTGGGTGAGCGACTCGGCATACCAACCGGTAAGGGTCTGCTTCGCGTTCTCACCGGACACATTCTGCCACTGCGACTCTTCCTGATACCTGCGCCTGCTCTGGGCCTGAAGCGTCACCTGCACCTGCTGCAGCTGATCCTGGAAGGCTGCGATCTCCCAGGTCTTGGTGACCTGGGTGGGCACGGTGCCGGTGCGACGGTTCGAGATGGTGCCGTCGTTGTAGACGAACGGGTTATTAGCGGGACGGTCGCGCCCGGTGACATCGTAATTCCAATCGAGCTCACCGTCATTGTCCTTATCAACCGTGCCCTGATACGACGGCTCCGTGTCGGTGAATGTGCCGTTTACGTAATCGCCAAACACGATCTCGTAGCCCGCCGGAGCGCCCTCTTCGCGCAGGCAGTACACGTAAGGATAGCCATCGGGGTCATACTTGGGCAGCTCGTTCAGCGCGGTGTCACCGTACTTCTCGCGCAGAAGCTTGCCCAGATCAACCGTGTCCTCATTGCTTGACTCCACCGTGATGGACACGTAGCTCGTCGCATTGATCTGCGAGGAGCCCGGGTTGGGGTTGGTGGCATCCTTAAGCGCGGCAAGCTGCACCTGCGACGCGTTCAGATAGCCATCCTTATCACGCGTGGGCGTGTAACGCCACAACGTGAACGTGGTCTCGGGATGCTTGGCGTTGCTTGCACCGTCGAGCCAATCCTTGGTGGCGGTGAACGAGGTGGTGCCCGCATGGCGCAGCGTCATCGTGCCGCCGCTATAGACACAATCGTTCGCGCTGCCGTGGTTCGCCGACTCCGAATTGTCATAAGTGGCCTGATAGTAGTCCGCTCCGCTTTGCTCCCCCGTGTAGTGGATGTAATAGACGATGGGATAGCCGTTCTCATCGTACGCAGGCATATCACCTTTGACGGTGATGTTGCCCGTTTCCGGATCCGGGCTTGAAATCGTGAGCCCCGGGCTGCGTTCCGTCATCTCGCTCAACGTATCGTACCGGTCGACGGGCTTGCCATCCGGCCCCTCTTCGGATACCTGCTTGTTGTCGATCAGTGCGCTGAATCTCAGGTCCTTATCGAGGGTTTCGATCAGCTTCTGAAGCGAATCTTCGCCGATCTTGCCCTGAATGGTGAAGGTGACCTCAGTGGTCAGCATGAAGTAGCGGGTAAAGACACCGTCCGCATTCACTTTGCTGTCGTTCTCACCGGAAATGTACCCGGTCGGAGCATTGTTCGGCTTCGCCGCATCGGCGAAATTCGCATCGACAATCTGCCAGACGATGTCCTGCGGATAGACAGACTTGGTCGTGGTGTCCCAAGCCGGCGTACCGTCGGCGTTAAAATCCTGCTCACCGTCGCCATCCGCGTCCACAGGGGTCTTGGTGGTCACGTTGACGTTCGTGGGGAGCCCTGACGCGTTGGTGAGCGTCCAGGTATTGGTGGCGGTCTGTTCGACATTGACCTTGGACCAGTCGACGGTGTTGCTGGACAGATGGAAGTGCTCCTTCGCGTCCGCGGTCAGCGTTCCGCTATTGGTATTCGTGAGGTTCTTGAACGTCTTGGTCTTGCCTCCGTCGAGCGAATACTGGAGGATGTAGCCGTTCTTCAGCGCATCAATCGCCGGACGCACACCCGAGTTGTTGTCACACCAGACAATCTGATACGGGTGCTGGGGCGTACCGTTCATGTTCCCCAGCGCATAGGTCACCTCGGGCTCAGGCAGCGCCAGCGGCTCCGCCGTCGCCGCAAGCCCGTTCGCCGCAGACTCATCCTCGGTACCATGCTCGGCATCTTCGCCCTGCTTGTCCTCGGAATCATCCGTTTCCTCGTCCTCGGCCTCGGTCTCCGGCTCGACAACGGTCAGTCCCAGCGTCTTCAGCACGTCGGCCTTGGCGGGCACGTCGATCGTCAGCGTCTCCGGCTGCCGGTTGCCTTCGGCATCCTCCATCGTGCGCACGGTCCACTCGATCGTGGAGACCTCATCCTGTACCAGCGCGGCATCGAGCGTCACCGGCACGTCGATCGATGCGGTTACGGCCTCCCGCGCCTGCGCATCGGCCGGCTCCGTGAAGGTTACGGTCAGCACGCCGTCACTCGCCTTGGCCTCGGCCACGCGAACCGTGGTGGTGTTGCCGTCGGTGTCACGCGCGAACACGTCCAGCGCCGACCCCTCATCAGCGGTCGCCAGACCTTCCGGCATTGGCACGGAGAAGTGGTCGCCGGCCACGATGGTTCCCAGCCCCGACCCGTCGGTACGACCGTCACCGGCGGCCGCATTCAGTGTAAACGTCAGATTGAGCGTGGCGTCGATGGCGTCCGGCAGCTGTGCGGCGCCCTCCTTCGCCTGCTGCTCCGGCTGGGATTCCGCCAGACCGCCCAACGCGGCGCCACGGGAGACACCGGATCCGTTCAGGCCCTCCGGAATCACGCTGGTACCGGCGATATCGGCGTCCGTCTCACCGTCGGCAGGCACGGACGGCGTGATCGTCAGCCCCTGCGTGGAAAGCCGCAGGTTATCGACGGCATTGGTCCAGTCCACGGCCTGTGGGGTGTCCGCAGTCGGCCCATCGTCCGCGGCTCCGTCGCCCTCGCCGGGCGTGGCGTCAGCGCCTTCGGGCACCGTGTCGGCACCTTCGGATTCGACGGTCGGTTCGCCGCTTCCGGAGGTCAGGGCACCGCCGTCGGATTCGACGACGCCGTTGTCGTCGGGCTGATCGCCGTCAGCGGCGTCACCGTCGGGCTGATTGCCGGCCATGCCATCGACCTGAATCGTGGAATCCAACGCGTTCAATTCCACGCTCAGGGGATCGGCCGCCGCCGTCGGGGTATACAAACAGGCCACGGCCACCACGGCCGCGACCAACGAACGCAACTTCTTCATCAGAATCACTCCTTACCGATCCACGGGCGCCAACCGCGCTCCCGGATCATCTCCCTCTATTGGTGTGTCCTCGTTCTCGGAGCATTCCCCGCCTGCATCCCCAACCTGGATTCGATGCAGGCCAGCCGCTGCTCGATACGGCGAATGCACGCCGTCACCTCATGCAGACTCACGGAGTCCGTATGCGGCACGCCGGTCGCGGACAGAGCATCAGCCTCAATCCCCGACGTACTGGGAAGCGACTTGCTCCAACGCGCAATCGAGCGTTCGATGCGTTTGTATCCAATCAGTCTGGAGGGCATACCGGCTTCCTCGAAGATACGCGACGCCGATTCACCGGCATGGTAGCGGCGTACGCACTCCTTCTTGAAGGCCTCCGTGTAGTAGATGCGTCCGCTGGTCACATGTTCCACAGCCGGCAGCGACGATAGATACGCCTGCTCCCGACTGGTGAACGCTTCTGCTGGGCCAGCCGACGACATCCCGTCTCCCTCCATTGGAAAAACAAGGTATTGTCCAATGACTAATACCCCACCCCCGAGACCACCCCGAAGCACCTGCGGCCCGCCACCACGCAGCGCAACTACGGGGGATAACCCCCTATTCCCCTCAGACACCCCGACATTCTATTGAAAAACGTTGCTTTATCGGCTTATATAAACCCCCTTGCGGTGTATGCGATTCCGTTACGTCACCCCCCTTCACGCATCATTGTCCCGCGTGTCGCACATCACCCGACAAGACACCCTACATTTCACCCCGATGAAACCCCTCGTCACTGCGGCGTCGCCTGCCCCGGCATCGTCGCCGAGCCTCACACCGGATGCTCCACGCCAGCCCTCTCGCCTCTCGCGGCACATATCGCGTACACTCCTCCAGCACACGCAAAAGAGGGCCGCCGAAGCGACCCTCTTCATAGCTCTCGGCGGCGTCTATGGCACCGTCAAGATGACGGTGCCATAGACGCCGCGAACGCATCTCACATGCTCACGAGCGTGCGCACAGCGGCCCCTGCCAATCCGGGTACTCCACGTCACGCGCGGACTCGACCGGCTCCTCCGGCAGATGCCTGGCCGGAATCGTCTTGGGCTTGAACGGGAACTTCTCGGCGCGCATCGCCTCATATGCGGCGATCTCATCCTCGTGCTGCAGCGTCAGGTCGATGTCGTCGTAGCCGTTCATCAGACGCCAACGGGTGTAGTCGTTGACCTCGAACGGCAGCGTCACATCGCCGCAGGTCACGGTACGCTCGCCCAGATCCACGGTCATCTCACGGCCGGGCTCCTCCTCGAGCAGCTTCCACAGCAACTCCACGGACTCCTGCGGCATGATGGCGGCCAGCACGCCGTTCTTGGCGGTGTTGCCGTAGAAGATGTCGGCGAAGCGCGGGGAGATGACCACGCGGAAGCCGTAATCATGCAGCGCCCACACCGCATGCTCGCGGGATGAGCCGATGCCGAAGTCCGGCCCAGCCACCAGGATGCGGCCCCTGCCGGCATACTCGGGCTTGTTCAGCACGAACTCCGGGTCGCGGCGCCACGCGTAGAACAGGGCGTCATCGAACCCGGTCTTGGTCACGCGCTTGAGGAACACGGCGGGGATGATCTGGTCGGTGTCCACGTTCGAGCGGCGCAGCGGAACGCCCACGCCGGTTACCACAGTCAGCTTTTCCATCAGTGTTTTCCTTTACAGATCGGCGGGGCAGGAGATGGTGCCGCGGATGGCGGTGGCGGCGGCCACGGCGGGCGAGGCCAGATGCGTGCGGCCGCCCTTGCCCTGGCGCCCTTCGAAGTTGCGGTTCGACGTGGACACGCAACGCTCGCCCGGCACCAGCTTGTCCGGGTTCATGCCCAGGCACATCGAGCAGCCGGCGTTGCGCCACTCGGCGCCGAAATCCTTGAAGATCCGGTCCAGGCCCTCCTGTTCCGCCTGCAGACGCACGCGGGAGGAGGCCGGCACCACCAGCACGCGGTGAATCGACTCGGCCTTGTGGCGGCCCTTCATGATCGCGGCGGCTTCACGCAGGTCCTCGATGCGGCCGTTCGTGCAGGAGCCGATGAACACCGTGTCCACCGGGATGTCCTTGATCGGCGTGCCCGGCTCCAGTCCCATATAAGCCAGCGCGGAGGCGGCGGCGTTGCGCGCGGTCTCGTCGGCGATCCGCTCCGGCACCGGCACCGCGGCGGTGATCGGCGCGCCCTGGCCGGGGTTCGTGCCCCAGGTCACGTACGGCTGCAGGTCGGCGGCGTTGAGCGTCACCTCCTTGTCGAACACGGCGTCATCGTCGGTTTTCAGCGTCTTCCAGTACTCGACGGCCTGGTCCCACATCTCGCCCTCCGGCGCGTGCGGACGGCCCTTCAAGTACTCGAAGGTCACCTCGTCGGGGGCGATCATGCCGGCGCGGGCACCCGCCTCGATCGACATGTTGCAGATCGTCATGCGCGCGTCCATCGACAGCTTGCGGATGGCCTCGCCGCGGTATTCGATCACGTGTCCCTGGCCGCCGCCGGTGCCGATCTTGGCGATGATGGCCAGGATGATGTCCTTGGCGGTCACGCCCTCGGGCAGCTCGCCTTCCACGTTCACGGCCATGGTCTTGAACGGCTTGAGGCTCAGGGTCTGCGTGGCCATGACGTGTTCGACCTCGGAGGTGCCGATGCCGAACGCGAGCGCGCCGAACGCGCCGTGCGTGGAGGTGTGCGAGTCGCCGCACACGATGGTCATGCCCGGCTGGGTCAGGCCCAGGATCGGGGCGAAGGCGTGGACGATGCCCTGATCGGCGTCGCCCAGCGGGTGCAGGCGCACGCCGAACTCCTTGCAGTTGCGTTCCAGCGTGCTCAGCTGCGTGGCGCTCGTCTCGTCCGGATTCGGACGGTCGATGTCCACGGTGGGCGTGTTGTGGTCCTCGGTGGCGATCAGCTGATCGACGTGACGCGGCTTGCGTCCGGCCAGACGCAGTCCCTCGAACGCCTGCGGGCTGGTGACTTCGTGCATCAGCATCAGGTCGATGTACAGCAGATCGGGCGCGCCATCGTCACCCTTACGTACCAAATGATCGGCCCAGACCTTTTCGGCCAACGTACTTCCCATATTCCAAGTCTCCTTTGGTGCCAACCGTTTTGGGTTTCTCACCGTAAAAAACTTCAGCCATGCGGTATCCACATGGCCTCTCCTGTACGAGTATGGAGCCTGAACGGGGGCGCGAACTTTTGCGTTTCGAAATATGAGATGGCATAATCCACTGTATGACTGCTTCCAACACCACTGACCAGATTGCGGATCAGACCGCCGAGTCCGCGCTCAATGTTGTCCCGGATAACGAGATCCACTCCGGCGTCGGCGTGCTCGACAAAACCGTCAAGATCCTGGATGCGCTGGAATCCGGCCCGGCCACGCTGGCCCAGCTGGTCTCCGCGACCGGCTTGGCACGGCCGACCGCGCACCGTCTGGCGATCGCGTTGGAACGGCATCGTTTCGTCCTGCGGGACCAGCACGGGCGGTTCACGCTCGGCTCGCGGTTCGCCGAGCTGGCCGCGGCCGCCGGCGAGGATCGCCTGCTCACCGCCGCCGGTCCGATGTTGCAGACCCTGCTGGACCGCACCGGCGAGTCGGCGCAGATCTACCGCCGTCAGGGCGACCAGCGCGTCTGCATTGCGGCCGTGGAACGCGCCTCCGGTCTGAGGGATTCGATTCCGGTGGGCGCCATGCTCTCGATGGAGGCCGGTTCCGCCGCGCAGATCCTGCTCGCCTGGGAGGATTCGGAGCGGCTGCACCAGGGGCTGCGCCACGCCAAGTTCACCGCGGCCAAGCTCGCCGCCGTGCGCAAGCGCGGCTGGGCGGAGTCGATCAACGAACGCGACGAGGGCGTGTGCTCGGTATCCGCGCCGATTCGCAACGCCTCCGGACAGGTCATCGCCGCCATCTCCATCTCCGGCCCGAACAGCCGCATGGGCGCCGCGCCCGGCCGCCGGTATGCGCCGCTGGTCATGGCCGCCGGCAAGTACCTGACCGACGCGTTGGTCAAGGCCAGCGCCAGCCGCTGAAGCCGGGCCCGTTCCTGCGGTCAGCGCCGGCGGCGGAAGACGCCGGTCAGCCAGGACCACAGGCCGGGCTTGTGCAGCAGATCCATGCCCTCGCTGTCCGGCTTGACGCTGGTCATGCCGTAGGCGTACGCCTTCTTGGAATTCGGCTTGCCGACCAGACTGCCGAATTCCAGGAGCTGGGTTCTGGGCTCGTGCGGATGGCGGATGTCGAATTCGAACAGGCGCGCGGCGCGCTTCTCCGGCACCGGGCCGTATGAGCCGAACCCGCAGGTGGGCGTGGCCACCAGCATGACGCCGTTATGCGTGCCCACGAACCCGTTGCGATGGTCGTGGCCGACCGCCACGGCGAAATACCCGCGCGTCTCCTTCAGCAGCGCGAATTCGCCGTAATCGTGGTCGGAACAGCTGATGCCCTCACCCAGATAGCTGCCGGGCTCGGTTTTCGTCTCATCCAGCACGTAGCTGTGCCCGTCGAACGCGCGATACCCCTGGATCGCATTCGCCGCGTTCGCCGGCACCTCGCGCAGCAGATCGTAGTATTGCGGCAGTGCCAGATGCTGGAACAGCATCGACTGCTCACCCAGCAGCTCCGGCACCCGGCGCAGGAATTCGAACCCCTTGCCGGACGGGGCCCCATACCCGCCGGACCGCGCGTAATCGCCCGAGTCCAGCAGCACCAGCCCCAGCACCGTATGGGTGTGGTCCACGTCGGACACCGGCAACGCGAACGTACCCGGCTCGCAGGGGTACACCATCTGGTCCAGCAGGCCGGAACCGGGCATCGTGCGCGGATGGTCCATGCTGGCCGCGGTGGACTCCGGATTCAGACACCCGGGGAATTCGCGGTAGATGGCGTCGAGCTCGGCGTTATCCAGACCGCACTGGAAATCGTGGTTGCCGTAGGTCACCGCCCAGGGGATGCCGCGTTCCGTCAGCGGCGCCGTGAACTGGGCGATCATACCGCGGACCTTCTCACGCGTGCGCTCCAGGTCGGCGGCATGGCGCTCCGCCGCACGCCGGTCGGTGGACTGCTGGACGGCGGCCCACCCGTTCGACCACCTGCGCTTGCGGAAGGTGTCGGCATAGGCCGTGTCGTACCCGGCGATCTGGTTGCCGGTGAAGATCGCGATGTCGGGGCGCGTGGTGTCCAGGGAGGCCTCGATCAGCCGGATCGTGTCCGAGGAGACCTTGGGGCCGTCCTGGATATCGGCGAACTGCAGCACGCGGAACTTGCCGGATTCATGGAATTGCAGGCGTCCCAGCCGCGCGGACACGGACACCGGGCGTTCGTCGGTGGTGTCGGCCGGGCGGATGCGCGGACGCGAGGACTGCGTGGCTTTCTCACCGTGCTGCTGTTCGTTCATGGTTACAGGGTAAACCACAGGTGACGATTGTGAAAACAAAAAACCCTCGCTGTTGCGAGGGTCCTTGGCTGGGGTGCCTGGACTCGAACCAAGAATGGCTGAACCAGAATCAGCTGTGTTGCCAATTACACCACACCCCAATGGGAGGCGATACAGCTACCAGCTGCGTCGTCTTCGTACCCCCAACCGGATTTGAACCGGTGTTGGCGCCGTGAGAGGGCGTAGTCCTAGGCCGCTAGACGATGGGGGCTTGTTCAGTTTTCGTTGCTCGCTGAGCGGCAACAGATGATTAATATACAGAGGTTTCCTCGCCAGCGCAAGCCACGGCGTGTCGCCTTATTTTTCAACGATTCCGATGGCTCCATGCCGGATATACGGGGCCCACCGCCCCACGGCGGTGGGCCCCAATCCGGTCACAGATGTGCGCGCAAACCCTCCAGGCGGGCGAGCGACACATCCTTGCCGACGATCTCCATCGACTCGAACAGCGGCGGGGACACGCGGCGGCCCGACATCGCCACACGCACCGGGCTGTACGCCAGACGCGGCTTATAGCCGCCCTCCTCCACCAGCGCCTTGTCCAGCAGCGCATGCAGCGGCTCGGCCTTCCAATCGGCCTCATCCACGCCACGCAGCGCCGCGATCGCCTTGTCCAGCACATCGCCGGCGGAATCCTTCAGCTGCTTGCGGGCGTCCGCGTCCGGCTCGATGTAGCCCTCGGTCGACAGCAGCGAACCCGCCATGCCGGACACCTCACCCAGCAGACGCACGCGCGGCTGGACCAGCGGCGCGGCGGCCGTCAGCACCTCGCGCTCACGGTCGGTCAGCGCATCCCACGAGTCGGCGGACACCACGCCGTCGCGGTGCAGGTACGGCACGGAACGGCGCAGGAAATCGTCGGCATCGAGCATACGGATGTGCTCGGCGTTGATCGAAATCGCCTTGTCCAGGTCGAAGTGGGCGGGATTGGCCTTCACGTCGCGCACGTCGAACTTCTCGACCATCTCCTGCATCGAGAACACGTCACGGTCCGGGGCGATCGACCAGCCGAGCAGCGCCAGATAGTTGAGCAGGCCCTCGGGGATGAAGCCGTTCTCACGATGCAGGAACAGGTTCGACTCCGGGTCGCGCTTGGAGAGCTTCTTCTTGCCCTCGCCCATGACGTACGGCATATGGCCGAACACCGGCATCTCCTTGGCCACGCCCAACTCCATCAGATACCGGTAGAGCACGATCTGGCGCGGGGTGGAGCTCAGCAGATCCTCGCCGCGCAGCACCACGTTCACGTCCATCATCGCGTCATCAACCGGATTGGTCAGCGTGTACAGCGGATCGCCGTTCGGACGCACGATCACGTAATCCGGCACCGAACCGGCTTTAAACTCGATGCGGCCGCGGATCAGATCGTCGAACACGATGTCCTCGTCAGGCATGCGGATGCGCAGCGCGGGCTGGCGACCCTCCGCACGGAACGCGGCCTTCTGCTCCTCGGTCAGGTTGCGGTCGAACCCGTCATAGCCGAACTCGGCCGGACGGCCGGCGGCGATGTTGCGCTCCTTGATCTCATCCGGCGTCGAGTACGACTCATAGGCATACCCGGCCTCAAGCAGGCGGTCGGCCACCTCCCTGTAGATGGCGGAACGCTCGGACTGGCGGTACGGGCCGTGCGGGCCGCCGACCTCCACACCCTCGTCCCAATCCAGGCCGAGCCAACGCAGCGCGTCGAGGATCTGGTTGTAGCTCTCCTCGGAATCGCGGGCGGCGTCGGTGTCCTCGATGCGGAACACGAAGGTGCCGCCGGTGTGGCGGGCTTCGGCCCAGTTGAACAGGGCGGTGCGGACCATACCCACATGCGGGGTGCCGGTCGGTGAGGGGCAGAAGCGCACGCGCACGTTCGCGGGCAGCTCGGGCTTGCCGTCGGTCTTTTCCATGTTTTCAGCTTCAGTCATAGCCCCTATTGTGCCGCGCAACCGGGACGCGGCCCCTCCTCGCCAGCCCCACGTTGTTGCTGTGGAAAAGGTGACGCCGGAGTGGACGTTTCAGTCGACTATTCAACAGTCGAACAGGCTGCCCTGTGGAAAAGTATGCGGGACGGCTATACTGGACCTGTTCGCGCGGTTGGTGGCAGCAGCCGTGCCACACATCGACCACTCACGCATCCATAATGGCGGTCTGCGTCCGACGTAACGGATTCGGCATATGCCGGGCCCCACGTCCAACAGCAGAGCCGCGGCGGATGCCGGTTCGATGCGACGCGCGGGCTCCTCACCTTCCCGCCTCCATCGCCTCGAACCGTAAGCGCGAAAGGCAAGGTGAAGACATGAGGCTGAGGATTCCGAACACATCGCAGACGTTCCGTCGAGCAGCACTGCGGCCGTCCGCGGCGGCACGCTGTACGACAAAGAACCTGACGACGCGGCTGACGACAATGGCACGCAACGCAACCGCCCTGATACTGGGCATCGGCCTGTTCCTCGGAACGGCCGGCTGCGCAAGCAACAACGCGGGAACGTCCGGCAATTCCGACGACGATTCGTCGATCTCGTTCATGCTGGACTGGACGCCGAACACGAACCATATCGGCCTGTATGTGGCACAGAAGCTCGGCTACTTCGATAACGAGGGCGTAGACGTGACCATCCTGCCGACCGCGCAGGCCGGCGCGGAGACCTCGGTGGAGAACGGCGTGGCCGACGTCGGGTTCACCACGTTGAGCAATGTCGCCGCCTTCAACGCGCAGGGCGCGAACCTGAAGATGGTGTTCGACCTGACACAGCAACCGGTGGCCCGCTGGTGCGCGCTCGCCTCGCACACCGACATCTCCACGCCGAAGGACTTCGACGGCAAGACCTTCGTGAGCTTCGGATCCGCCGAACAGACCGCCGTGCTGCGGCAGATGATCCGCACCGCCGGCGGCTCGGGCGATTTCGAGACTGCGACCGCAGGCACCAACACGTTCCAGGCGTTGACCAACGGACAAGGCGATTTCGGCGGCTTCTACGCCACGTGGGAGAACGTGGAAAGCGAGCTGCACGGGCCGGCGCTGCACTGCTTCGTGGCCTCCGATTGGGGGGTGCCGGGCAACCCGGACCAGCTCGGGTTCGCCGTGAACGCCGCTTGGTTGAAGGATGCCTCCCACGGCGACACGTTGCGCCGATTCCTGGCGGCGGTGCGCCGCGGCTACGACTACGCGCTGACCAACCCGGACGAGGCGGCGGACATACTGGTCGACCAGGCCGGCGAGGCACAACTCGACCCGGAACTCACGCACTCCTCGATGCAGGAGATCGTGGACGGCAACTATTGGACCACCGACGACCCGACCGCCGTGCCGGGCACCGTGAATCTGGAGGCCGCGCAGGCGTACATCGACTTCCTCTACGAGAACGACACCTACACCGACGCCGACGGCGCGCCGTTGCCGGCCGCCCCGCAAGCCGCCGACCTGGCCACCAATGAGTATCTGGGGTGAACGCACATCAGGAGACACACCATGAACGAGCATCGCACCGAACCGTGGTGGCGCAAGGCGCTGCCGCCCGTCCTGACTGTGGGCGGACTGCTGGTGGCCTGGGAGCTGTGCGTGCGCGTCGGAGGGGTTTCCGAGCGCACGCTGGCCGCCCCCAGCCAGATCGTCGCCTCGATGGTCCGCACCTGGCCCGATCTGATGGCGGCAGCCGCCGTAACCACGGTGGAGGCGGTGGCCGGATTCCTGATCGCCGTGGCGGCGGGCGTGATCATCGGCATCGGTCTGCATCTGTCGAAGACGCTGGACCGCGCGGTCAGTCCGCTGCTGGTGGCTGCCCAGACGATTCCGCTCATCACGATTGCGCCGCTGTTCGTCATCTGGTTCGGATTCGAGCCGTTTGGCAAGATCGTGCTGGTGGCGGTGCTGGGGGTGTTCCCGATCGCTGTGCAAACCACGCGCGGACTCGACGCCGTGCCGCGGTTCTACGAGGACGTGGCACTGACCTGCGGGGCCACCCGCTCCTGGACGCTCTGGCATGTCAAGCTGCGCGTGGCCGCGCGCCAAATCTTCGGCGGCATCCGCATCTCCGCCGCCTATGTGTTCGGCACGGCCGTCACCGCCGAATACCTCGGCGCCGTCGATGGCCTGGGCATCTGGCTGCAGGCCGCATTCAACTCGTTCCGGACGCCGTTGATCTTCGCCGCCGCCGTGGTGGTAGTGGCCGAAACCGCGATTCTGCTGGGGCTGGTGGCGCTGGCCGAACGCCTGCTGCTGGGCGGGGATGACGCGGTGACGTTGGGTTCAGACGGACAGTGAAACAGGTGCGGAGGCGGGTGACTATCCCCACCCCACTCAGTTGGGGATTTTCTCGTTCGATCGGAAACTTCCTCGGATATCGCACGTCTCAAACACCGGTAACACCGGCATTCCGGCGACCGAATCCCGCAACGGTTCCCAACCGAACGCAAAAATCCCCTACCGAATGAACATCGCTGCCTCAAACACTCTGGAATCTGAGACAATAGTGGTGAAGACGTCAGTCAATGAAAGGGAGATCATGACCGATCCCAACCAATTCGGGGCCGCACCCGAGAACAACCAGCCGAATCCGCAGCCTGAACAACCCACTCAGCCGTTGCAACCCATGCAGCCGGAGCAGCCCACCGAGTCCATTCCCGCCACGCCGGAATACGGCCAGTACGCCCAGCCTGCAAGCAATCCCAACACGCAGCCGGCCGCGCCACAGTATGGCCAGTACGGCCAATACACCGGCCCGGCCAACACCTCCGCCAGCCAGCAGCCCGGCAATCCCTACATCGGCGGTCAGTATGCCGGACCGACTCCGACTGGCGCCCCATACACCCAGCCGCAGGGTGCACCTTATACCGGCAGCGCCAACCAGTACCAGGACCAGTACGCCGACCCGTACGGCCAGACGACGCAGTACGGTGCTCCGCTGCCTCAGGGCGTGCCCGGATACATGCCTGGCGACCAGTCGATCGGCATGGTGCCGCTGGATCAGCCCGACTACCGTTGCACCTTCGGCAACGCGGTCAAACGCTTCTTCACGAAGTACGCCGTGTTCTCCGGGCGTGCCTCGCGCCGCGAGTTCTGGTGGGTCATCCTGTTCTTCGTGCTGTGCAACATCGCCCTGAGCATCATCGGCGGCATGTTCGCTTTCATCTCCACGGCCGTGCCCACCATCCTGAGCGTGGTATGGACGCTGGCCACCATCGTGCCGTATGTGGCACTGGCCGTCCGCCGTGTGCACGACACCAACAAGTCCGGTTGGTGGGTGCTGCTGCCCGGCATTCCGTACGTGATCAGCGAAATCGTCAACTACACGGCCATCATGCCCGCCACCGACCGCATCACCGACACCATACTGGGCGTCGCCGCAGGACTCGATGAGGACGTGGCCACGCAACAGCTCATCAGCCAGATGAACGGGCTCGCGGCCCCGTCCGCGCTCGTCACGATCTGCAGCCTGATCTTCCTGATCTCCGGACTGGTGCTCATGTGCGGCGCGCCGAAGCCGGAAGGTGCGCGCTTTGATGCCCCTCGTTCCGGTTCGTCGACCCCGCAGACGCCCGCCCCCAGCACCTCCGGCTATAATGCCGGCTCCCAGCCGGGCAACGACCCGTACGCCACGGGCGGCAACCCCTTCACACCGCAGAACCAATAACCAACAACCGACAGCCGCCCCCCGGCGGCTCATACTCGCAGAGGCGATCATGCGCAGCCAGTATCAGGTGCCGTTCGACGACCCATCCGCCGACGGCCAACCCTCATGGAGCGGCCAATACACCGCCGACGGTGGTTCGCACGGCACCGATACGCCGGACCGGGGCAACACCCCCATCGCCCCGGTTTCCGGACGGCCAACCGCCTCCGCATATCCCCTTGACCGTCCGTATCCCGGCTGCCCGCCGATCCAGGCCGTCGAACGGTTCTTCCGCAACTACGCCGTCTTCTCCGGCCGCGCCTCCCGCAGCGAGTTCTGGTGGCCCCTGCTGATGACCGGCATCGCCGAAACCGCGTTGGGTGCGCTCGATGTGATGTCCGATGTCGGCGTATTCGGCGTCGTGCAGGGCGTGTTGTCCCTTGCGCTGCTGATTCCCTCGCTGGCGGTCAGTGTGCGCCGGTTGCATGACATCAACTTGAACGGTGCGTGGCTGATCCCGTTTGCGGGGTTGACCGTCCTCGGTTCGGCCCTATCCGTCATGGGTGCGATGGCGGCGTTGCTCGTACTGTTCCTCGTGCCGGATGTGGTGCGGCAGGGATTCGATTTCATCCTGCTGGGGTCGGTCATCACCGTCGTCGCCGGCATCGCCTACGCCGTCTGCATGGCCTGGCCCAGCAACCCGGACGGCGCGCGCTTCGACAAGCCGCGCCGGTAGCCGTCGCCTACAGCTCGACCGTCTCCTTGGTCGGGTCGTCCTTGACGTGCGCGAACTTGGCGGCGAGCGCCTCCTTGCTCTTGCGCTCGTCCTCCTCCTTGGCGCGTTTCTTGGCCTCCTCCGGATCCCACAGCACGTCCTCGCGGTGCCTGGTCCATTCGGCGGCGGCCAGCGGCGCGACGATCTGCGCCAATGCCACAGCCGCGGCACCGGCATCGTCCGCGCCCGCCACCGCATCCAGCAGACCGTGGAACGCGTCCACGTCCATGCAGACGCGCGGAATCGCCAGCCGCTCCCCCAGTTCGTTGGCGTACAGAATCACCGGCAGTGCACGGGCGGCGTCGGCGGCCCCTTGACCGGCCAGTACGCGGAACAACGTCTCGCAGGCCACCATCACGATTGCGAACCTGCGCGCGATCTCATCCTCGTCGCCGCTCGGCGGTACATGCCCCTCGTCGGTGGCCTTCGGGGCGATCGACGTCTCCACGGCCTCCAACACGGCACGCACGTCGGCGTTGTCGGCCGCGCCGGCATCGCCCAGCGTGGCGGCGGCGTCCGCAACCAGCGTCACGTCGCCGGTCTCGCTGTAGTCGGCCATCATGTCGTAGGCGTCGTTCGCGGCGAGCAGCGCGTCCACAATCGACTGCGGACGGCCGGGAATCCAGTCGGCGCCCTCGTACACGTATTCGGCGTCGGGCACAGTCACGTCCTCGCCGGTCATCATCGCGGCCATCGTGCGGGTGATGCGCACCTGCAGGTTCTCCGCGTACTTGACGTCGTTGTCCATCTGCATGGCGTCGGTCAGCGGCCACAGCGCGATCAGCCCCGCCGCAGCCCGCGCCGCCTCACGCACGGCGGGCAGCGCCGCGATCCGATCGACCACCGTCTCATCCAACTGGAATTCCGCCGTCATGTTCGCTCCTTTGCCTTGGGGCAGCAGCCGTTGCCTTCCACTGTAATCCGTCATCCGTCGCGCCGGCGACCTATGTTCCATTGTGCCGTCACTTGACGCCCGCCGCAGGGTCGACATAGGTGATGCTCATCACATTCCCGGTCTGGGAGTCGTAGGTGATCGACGTGACGGAGGCGAGCGCCGTGTGCCGCAGCAGCATGTTGTGTTCGGGGTGGCCGGTTTCCAGCAGGTGCCGGTAGGACCAGATCGGCGACTCGTGGCTGACGACGATGATCTGCTGTCCGGCGTGCTCCCTGACCTTCTCCTGGGCGAACGCGCCGACGCGGGCCGCAATCTGCCTGTAGCTCTCGCCCCAGCTGGGTTTCCACAGGTTGGTGACGAGTTTCCAGTTGCCGTTGCGCCACAGCGCGCCTTCGCCATGCCCGATGCGGGTGCCGCGGAAGTTGTTGCCGGCCTCGATGATGCGTTGGTCGGTGACCAGTTCGAGCGGCTCCTCGTTGCGGGCCGTGCGGGTTTCATTGAGCGCTGTGAGGATGGCCTGCGCGGTTTCGCGCGTACGGTCCAGCGGCGACGAGTAGACGGCGGCCGCGGTGTTCGTCTGGGGGTTGGCGGCGAGGTAGCGGGCGGTGGCCTCGGCCATACGCCGGCCGCGGTCGGACAGGTGGAAGCCGGGGAGCCGCTCGTAGAGGATGTGGTCGGGGTTGTGGACCTCGCCGTGGCGGACGAAATGGATGGTGGTCGCCTGCATCTGAAACTCCTTCGGGACGATGTGGCCGAACGTTCGGAAAACTTCCGGCTTCACCGTCAAATCTACAGCGTGTCGGTTGTAGGACAACGTTAGACTGACGGTGTTTCATTCCGGGCGCACATCAGTCATTCGAAGAGAGACGATTATGGCCAATCCTGTCATCGCCGGCATCAAGGACGTCGGCAGTCGCGTGTTCGGCGGGTACGCCGAGCTTCTGCGCATACCCCACACCGCACGGTACGCCATCGGCGCGGTCATCGCCTGCATGCCGTTCCCGATGGTCGGCATGACGATCACGATCTCCGTGCAGCACTACTACGGCAACTATTCGCTGGCGGGCGCGCTGACCGCCGTGCAGGCCATCTCGCTGGCCATCGCCAGCCCGATGCTCGGCAAACTCGTCGATAAGTTCGGCCAGCGTCAGGTCTCGATTCCGACGATCTGCGTGTGGATGGTGGCCGCGTTCTCGCTGGTGACGGCGATCACCTCGCACGCCCCGGAATGGGTGCTGTTCTGCATCGTGCCGTTCATGGCCGCCATCCCGCCGTGGGGCGCGATGAACCGCAGCCGCTGGACGCACCTGCTCAAGGGGCAGCCGGAGAAGACCAACCGGGCGCTGAGCCTGTGCGGCGTGTTCGACGAATGCATGTGGGTGATCGGCAACCCGCTGGCCTCCACACTGGCGGTGATCTCCGGCGTGCTCTCCTTCACGTTCACCGGCGTGTGCGTGCTGGTCGGCGCGCTGATGTTCCTGACCGAGCTGACGACCGAGCCGAAGTCGCAGACGCAGCTGGCGCGCGAGGCCGGCATGACCCGCGCCGAATACCGCGCGCACGTGGCGGCTCAGGCGGCGGCGCTGCGTGGCAAGGACGAGGACGGCGAGAAGGCCGCCAAGGGGTCGATCATCAGCGCCGGCCTGATTGCCGTGTGCGTCACCTGGTTCTCCATCGGCGCGTTCCAGTCGGCCACATCCATCTCGATCATCGCGTTCGCCACCGAGCAGAACATGAAGCAGTACACCGGATTCGTGTTCGCCTGCTTCTCGTTCAGCTCGCTGGTCGGCGCGCTCGTCTACGGCGCGAAGAACTGGCGCATCCCGCTGTGGAAGCGCTTCTACTTCTGCCTGGCCGTGGTGAACATCGGCATCGGATCGTTCCTGTTCGCCAAGCATCTGTGGGTGATCATGCTCATCTACCTGCTGATCGGCGTATGCCAGGCGCCGACCTGGGTCAACGGCAACCAGCTCATGCTGCATCTGGTGCCGCCGACCCGGTTCACCGAGGGCATGGCCTGGATGGGTGCGATGAATTCGATCGGCTCCTCGGCCGGCTCCGCCATCGCCGGGCAGTTCATCGACCGGTTCGGCTCGCACGGCGGATTCATGGTGGTGACCGTGCTGGCGCTGGCGTCGCTGGCCATTGCGTTCGTGGGCTTCAAGCAGATCAAGGAAAGCACCGAGACCCCGGATCTGACCGAACTGGCGGCCTGAGCGCCGTTGCGGGGCGGAACAGGCTAAGGACCGAGGCTACTTCGGCCAACCCTTGGGGGTGTGTTCGAGCGACCACACGCCCAGCTTATGGGAGAAGCTGTTCTGCCACTTCTCCTCCAGCTGTTCGGCCGTCAGGCGGTTGTCCGCGCGCTTCAACCGGTTCATGGCGTTGGTGTGCGTATCATCCAGCAGCCACTTGCGGATTACGAAGTTCCAGATTGCCACCACCACCGTGGCCACGATCTTGCCGACATTGGTGCGCAGCAGGTACTCGGCGTGCTGGCTGATGAACGCATCGCGGTTCATGCCGTAGGTGGACAGCCAGATGATGGCTGCGTTGATGAGCAGGCCGATGAGGGATGCACCGACGAAGATGAGGATCTCCATCCAGCGGGCCATATCCTCACGGTGCTTGAACACGAACTTCATGCTGGCCAGATAGTTGAAGACCAGCGAAACCAGGAACGAGATGGTGCCGGCGATCACGTTGTGCATATGGAAGACGCCGACCAGCAAATTCAGGACGCCGAAGTCGATGACGGCGGCGATCACGCCCACCACACCGAACTTCATCAACTGTTCAATAAGCTTTCTCACATCCGCCCATTTAACTAGGCGGCAGTGACCGGGTGGCGCCCGCACGCGCTCCTTACGCCCGCACGCCTTTTGTCCGATTCGGGGGATTCTTACGTTTTGGGTTCTATGGGAACGCTACCATCGAAAGAATCCCCCGATTCGGACAAAACGACAAGTCAACGCGTATGCAGCATACGGGACTACACTGGCGGGTAAGCATCATTGCAGCTGATAGAAGGAGGCTCCCATGCCCGTCATCCATACCCATGTGTCCGTTCCCACCACGCCCGAGCAGCGTGAGGCGCTGAAGTCCGCCTATGGCAAGGCCATCACCGCGGTGCCCGGCAAGTCCGAGGGCTGGCTGATGTGCCCGTTCGAGGACAACATGCCGATCTACTTCGCCGGCGACGATTCCAAGCCCGCCGCCTATGTGGAGGTCAACGTCTTCGGTTCCTCCGTGCCGGGCTCCGCCTGGGAGAAGCTGACCCGGCAGATCATGGCCGCACTGGAGCAGGAGCTGGGCATTCCGCAGGATCGCACCTACATCCGCTATACGGCCACCACGGATTGGGGCTGGAACGGCGGCAACTTCTAGTCCCGGCCTCACCCCATACGATTACGGCCTCCCGCCCCATCGGGGGTGGGAGGCCGTTTCGCGTAGTCGCAGCGATCAGACGATCTTCGGCATCGGGGTGGTCAGCGACGTGGTCAGGTTCACGTGCACCACGCCGGCACCCGCATGCACTTCGACCTTCTTGAGCGTCACCGTGCGCTCCTCCTCCGGCTTGGTGTCGTCGTCGGTCATCGTGGCCGGCGACTTGACCGCCACCACCGCCAGATCATCCAAGCTGACGCCCGCCTCGCGGCACAGCTCGCGCGCGGCGGTCAGCGAGTCAATGAAGCCGTCCTTGAGCAGGATGCGATCCTCCGGCACACCATACGCGCTCTTGGCGATCCACTTGACATTCTCCACCAGGTCCATGCCCTTGCGGCTGTGGAACTGCGGCGCCATCGGCGCATTCGTCAGCGCCTCGATGAAGCCGTCAAGCTGCGGGGCCAGCGCCTCGCCGCCGTCGCGGAACAGGTTGCCCAGAATCGGCTCGCGGAACCGCTGCTCCACGGCCACCGCCTTCAGGCCCTCGATCTGGTCGTCCTCGCCCTCCCACAGGTTGATCAGCGGGAAGGTCGGGATGTCGTAGTTCTCCAGACGCTGCACATGGAACGGGTAGCGCCAGGACAGCGCCGGATCGTCTCGCCAGGTGGAGGCACGGGTCACAACCACGGCCGCGGACGGCCACTGGGCGCCGTATTCGCGGCAGGCGATGTCCAGCCACTTCTGCGCGCCCGCATCGGCGCCGTAACCGGCCTCGACGATCACCACGTCGTGCAGCGCGCACGCCATCTGAACCGAGACCAGCGTCGGGATGCCGAGCGACACGTTGGCGAACGGTCCGCCGTGCACATACACCGGCGAACCGTTGAGCGTCTCGGTCAGGGCCGGCTTGACGGCGTCGGCCAGCATGTTGGTGATGCGCCACAGGTCGATGAACTCGCCGAAGGCCACCGGCTTGCCGTCCTTGGTGCCCGCGATCATGGCGGCCACACGCTCGCCGATCTCCTCCATCGAACGGGAGACGACCACGATCTGCATCATCTCGCAGGTCGGGGTGAGCACCACACGCTCGGCCACGTTGTTCTTGCCGCTGTCCACGGTGATCTGACGCAGCGAGCGCGAGGGCACCTCGGAGACGCGCGGCACGAGGATCGTGTCGATGCGGCCCTCGTCCACGGCCTTCTCCGCAAAGGAGACCAGCAGGTTCTGCGCGGCGGCGATGGCGGCCATCTCGCCGGTCAGACCCCAGTCAATGAGTTCCGGATGGGTCAGCGACGCCTTGCCGCCACCGGACGCGCCACCCTTGGAACCGGCGGCGGTGATGCCCATGCTCGGCTGGCGCAGCACGGCGGCCGCATCGATGCCGCGCGCGTTCAGCGCATCGATCAGCGCGATGGTGGTGGTGGTCTTGCCCTCGCCGCGGGATGCCTTGAGCGGGGTATCCGCAGTGACCAGCACAACCTTGCCGTGCTTGCGTGGCGTATCCGGGTTGGACTTGAGGTAATCCAGATAGCCGAATGCGTCGATCTTCCTGACCAGGCCGTATTGGCTGGTGAACTCTTCGATACCGGTCATTGCCGTCCTTTCATGCGGATATACGGGTATGCCACCAGACTACCGCCCGGAGGGAACACCGCCCCCGAAGAAGACGGATCAGAAGTCGGACATGTGGAAGCCGTTCTTCATCTTCATGCTCGTGGTGTAGAGCACGGAGTCGAGCAGCTTGTCCGTTTCCTCCTTGAGGAAGTCGGCCAGCTTCTGGTTGGCGTCGGTCAGCGCGGCGCGGACCTCGTCGTTACGCACGGCGGCGATGATGTCGTCCGGCTCCATCGGCTGCACGTCGTCCAGATCGTCGTCATCCGCCTCGGCCTCGAACGGCTCGAACGCGAGCAGATCCGCGATCGCGGCGTCGGTCTGCGCCACATGGCGGTGTCCCCAGCCGCCGGTCTTCTCCTGGTAGCGGTCCACGGCGTTGGAGGTGTCGGCGAACGCGGCGTCGCACAGCGCGGCGATGATGCGGTTCTCCCAGTAGAAGTTCTCGGTGGTCACGCGGGTGGTGGTGTCCTCCAGATACTTCGGGGTGGCATTGATGTTCGCGTAGAACGGCATGAGGGTGTTGAACGGGTTGGAACCGTAGGCGATCCACTGCAGGGCGCGGCTGGCCTGCGGACGGTACGGGCGGATCTGCATGACGGCCAGCTGGCTCTGACGGTTGATGCCGATCGGGCGGAACATGTGGCGGGTGTGTTCGTCGCCCAGCTTGCCGTACGGATCGTAGGGGGTGCCCTGGTAGTGCGAGCTGAGCACGTACTTGACGTCCTCGATGGTGATCTTGCGTTCCGGCTGGCGGGCCCACGGGATGTCGTCGCTCATCGGCTTGTGGTCGGCGTCCGGACCGTCCCACACCTCGTCGTACGGGTTGAGGAAGCGCTGCATGATCCAGGCGCGCGGCGTGTTGTAGACGTGGTCGGCGTCGGAGTGGGAGCCGAACGCGTCGCGCGGGTTGAACGGGGTGGTCGCCTCCACGGACAGGTCCAGATGGTTCTCGGCGATCCACTCGGCCATGTCGGCGGAGCACATGTGGTTCTCCTGGTCGCCCAGGGCGTCCTCCAGATCGAACTCGTCGATGCCCAGCTGGTTCGGCATCGTGACGTACGCCTCGTCGGGCACGCGCTTGGCGATCCAATGGTGGCCGCCGACGGTCTCCAGCCACCAGATCTCGTCGACGTCGGAGAACGCGACGCCGTTCATCTCATAGGTGCCGTACTCCTCCAGCAGCGCACCGAGGCGCAGCACACCCTCACGCGCGGTCTTGACATACGGCAGGACCAGCGTCAGGAAATCCTCCTCGCCGATGCCGCCGGGGACCTCGGGTACGTAGCCGTCCTCGCCCTTGCGCCCCTTGGCCGGCACGAGCTCGACGAACGGGTCGGCGCCGAGCACGCGCTCGTTGGTGGTCAGGGTCTCGGTGGCGCTCATCGCCACATTGGCCTCGTTCACACCGGCCTCGCCCCAGATGCCCTCCTTGAGGTCCGCGTTCGGCACGGCGGTGTATCGCATCGGATCATCCGGCAGGTCGATCTCCACGTGGCTCAGCACGCTGCGGTACCGCCGCGGCTGCTCCTCGGGTTTGACGACGATGAATCGCTTCGGGCAGAACTCGCCGTTCGCCGAATCCTCGTTGCGGGCGATGATCGTGGAGCCGTCGTAGCTGGCATCCTTGCCGACCAGAATCGTGGTGCAGGCCATGTACTTGCTTCCTTTCGTTGTGCGCCATCCCCGTCCCGGGGAGGCCGGCCGCCATGCGGCCTTGCAGACAGAACCGAGACGATTCTAGACCAACGGCACAGCGGATGCGACCGCGGTTCCACGACGGGACGCCGCGACCGGCAGACGCGGCTCAGGCCTTGCCGGTCAGGAAGATGCCGCCCTGGTCCGGAGTCTCGCCGCAATCGCGGATGGCGTGCTGCAGCTCGTTGAGCCAGAAGCCCTGGTTCAGGCCCGGCAGCGGCTTGGCCGTGCCCCATACGTGCAGGTAGTACTCGTGGTCCTTGTCCGGCGGGTTCGGACCGTTGTAGCGCATCGTGACCGCCGGATCGGTTTCGCCGACGAACCGCGAGGCGGCGGAGGTGCGACCCTGCACGGCCTCGGGAATCATCGCGGGCATCTGGCGGGAGAAGTCCGGCGGGATCTGCAGCGCACGCGAATCATTGAAGTCGAACATCAGCGCATCCACCGGCAGGTTCGCCACCGACCAATGGATCCATTCGAAGCCGCACACGGGGATTGAGTCAGGGTCGAGGAACTCCCAATGCAGGTACCTGATGCGGGACTTGTCGAAGTCCTCGATGTAGAAGGGAAACGACACGACCGGCGTGCCGGCGGTCTTGTACTCGGGGTCCGCCGCCTTGGCGAACACGTCCGGAATGACGGTGAAATCGGCTGTGACTCTCATGTGCCCAAGTATAGGTTCGCACTACCTCGGTTTTCAATATCGGATGCCCGGAATATGGCCCCTCCCGGATCCGAACCCGAGGTAGTGCGAACCGCCTTACGGCATCAACGCACAGAACAGGGCCTCGAACACCAGCGTCGGGTTGCCGTTGCCGTTCAGTCTGCGCCGCGCCGTGGCGATGTCCTCCAGGCGCCGCACGGCGTCCGCACGGCTCAGTCTCACCGACAGTTCGGTGATGGACGCCCGGTTCTCCAGGTTGATCAGCCCGACCGCATCCTCCGCGTTGTTCTGCAGGACGGCCACGTCACGGTAGATGCTGGCGACCGAGTTGAGGGCCCGGTCCAGCACATCGCGGCTGCGGCGGGTTGCGCGGCGTTTGAGCTCGTCCTTCTTGGCGATGGCGTTGTACGCGCCGCGGAGCGCGGGCGGGATGCGGTCCTTCTCCCCCAGGCCGTTGACGCGCCGGAAATCGGCCTCCGCCGCCGCGGCCTGCCTGTTCACGTCCTCCTGCGCCTGCTCCTGCGCGTTCTCGATCAGCCGGCCGGCCAACAGCACGGCATCCGAGGCGCGGTTGAGATTCAACACGCCCACGACCAGCTCGTCGCGGTCGGTCATGACCCGCTCGTTCGTGGCGTACAGGCGCGCCACCCCGATATGGCCCTCCGCCAGGCGTGCCGCGCGCGCGGCCAGGTGCTGGTCCACGCCGTCATGGCGCTGCAGGAACTCGGCCACCGCCGGCGTGGACGGCACGGCCAGGTTCACGATGCGGGTGCGCGAGCGGATCGTCGGCAGCACGTCCTGGGCGCTGGGCGCGCACAGCAGCCAGATCGTATGCTCGCTGGGCTCCTCGATCTCCTTGAGCAGCACGTTCGTGGACCGTTCCAGCATGCGGTCCACATCCTCGATGATGATGACCCGCCACGGCGCCGTGCTGGGCATCTGCTCGGATTTGGCGATCAGGCCGCGCACCTCGTCGATGCCGATCGTGACCTTGTTCGTGGCCAGCACGGTCACGTCGGGATGGGTGCCGGCCAGAATCTGCTCGGTCGTGCGCGTCGGGACGTCATCGAGCCCGTGGTCGGGGCTTTCCAATGCGGCGGCGAACGCACGCGCCACGTTGGAGCGTCCGGATCCGGGAGGTCCGCAGATCAGCCACGATTGGGCGATGGACGCCGGGTCGCCGGCGGCAACGGCTTTCAGCTGCTCAACGACCTGCCTCTGTCCGACGATGGCATCCCACACGCTCATCGCGCACCTCCCGCAGCCCCCGTGCAGGCGTCCCCCGGCGTACGGCCCGTGTCGGACGAGGATACGGTCCGACGCGCCAGCACGGCATCGACATCGGCACGGATCGTCCGCCACACCTCTTCCACGGAACGCGCGGCATCGACGACCAGGAACCGATCCGGCTCGGCCTGGGCCAGGTCCAGGAACGCCCGCCGCGTGCGCTTCTGGAAGTCGTCGCCGGCGGCCTCCATGCGATCGGCGCTGTGGGTCAGCCGCTCATGCGACTGCGAGGGGTCCATATCCAGCAGATAGGTGCGCTCGGGCAGCAGGTTGTCGGTGGCCCACAGGCTGAGGTTCCGGATCTCCGCGGGCGTCAGCTCACGCCCGCCCGCCTGGTAGGCCAGCGACGAGTCGAGGTACCGGTCGGTGATGACCACGGCCCCGCGTTCCAGCGCCGGCCGGATCTTCTCCGCCACATGCTGGGCGCGGTCGGCCGCGAAGATCAGGGCTTCGGCCCGAGGCGCGATGTCGGCGGCGGACGCGGGCTGCGGCGCTGCCGCGGCATCGTCATCCGCGCCGGAGGACACGCCATGCAGCAACAGCTGGCGCAGGGCCCGGCCCAGTGGCGTGCCGCCGGGTTCGCGGGTCACGACGACGTCATAGCCCAGCGACAGGGCGTAGTCGCGCAGCCGGCCGACCTGCGTGGTCTTGCCCACGCCGTCGACCCCTTCGAACGAGATGAACAGCCCTGCCATCGACTTCCCTTTCATACGGTTCCACCAAGACGACACACCACGGTTCGCGCAACGCTCCCGTCAGTCCGACGCGAACTACTCGGCCTTGGTCTTGGCGGCCGTGGACTTCTTCTTTGTCGTCGTCTTGCGGGTCGTGGTCTTCTTGGCCGTGGACGACTTGGACGACGCCGTGCGGCGGGTCCGGCGCTTGGTCGGGCCGGCCGCTCGCTTCTCGGCGAGCAGGCGGAAGGCCTCGGCCGGATCGATCGATTCCGGGGTGTACTGCTTGGGCAGCGTGCGGTTCGTCTCGCCGTCGGTGATGTATGCGCCGTAGAAGCCGTCCTTGATGGTCACGGCCTTGCCTGTCTCCGGATCCGGCCCCAACTCGCGCAGCGGCGGCTTGGCGGCGCCCCGGCCGCGGCCGCGGCCGTACTTCGGCTGGGCGAACAGCTCCTTGGCCTTCTCCAGGTCGACGGTGAAGATCTCGTCCTCGCTGCCCAGCGAGCGCGTCTCCGACTTGCCGTCCGCGCCGGTTTTAGTCAGGTACGGGCCGTACCGGCCGTTGTTCGCCGCGATGACGGCCTGCGAGACCTCGCCGGTTTCGGCGTTCGTCTCCTCCACGGTGCCGACCTCACGAGGCAGGCTCAGCAGTTTCAGCGCGTCCTCAAGGGTCAGGGTCTCCGGGGTCATGGTCTTGAACAATGACGCCATCTTGGGCTTGGGGGCCGCGGCGGCCTTGCTGCGGGTGCCGCGCTTGGCGGGCTTCGCGTCGGAGGACTCCTCGGCGGCGGGCGCGGCCGGTTCGGGCGGCACCAACGCCACGTAGGGGCCAAAGCGGCCGTTGCGCACCTCCACGGTGCCGCCGGTCGCCGGGTCCACGCCCAGTGCACGGGGGCCGCCCGCGTTCTTCTCGATCAGCTCATGGCCGACCTCGACGGTCAGCTCATCGGGGGCGAGCGTATCCGGCAGTGATGCGCGCTTCGGATTGCCCTGATCGTCGAGATGGTTCATGTCCTCGAGATACGGTCCGTACCGGCCGACGCGCACGTGCAGCCCGTCGCCGATCTCGATGGTGTTGATGGCCCGGGCGTCGATCTCGCCCAGCTGTGCGACCTGCTGCTGCAGGCCGGCATGCGCCTCGTCCGCGTTCGCGGCCGCGCCATCGCCGGATCCGAAGTAGAACCGGGTCAACCAGTCGCGACCGGATTCCTGCCCGTGCGCGATCTGGTCCAGTCCGTTCTCCATATCGGCCGTGAACTGGTAGTCCACGTACTTGGGGAACTTGGTCTCCAACAGCTTGGTGACCGCGAACGCCAGCCACGAGGGGATCAGCGCGCGACCGCGCTCATACACGTATCCACGGTCGATGATCGTGGAGATGATGCTGGCGTATGTGGACGGGCGGCCGATCTCCTTGGCCTCCAGGGTCCGTACCAGCGACGCCTCGGTGTAGCGTGCCGGGGGCTGGGTCTCGTGTCCGTCCGCCTGCACGGCGACCGCGTGCAGCACGTCGCCGGTGCGCATCGGGGGCAGCGACGCGTTCTCGTCGGACTCGGCCTGCTTGGCGGTACGGCCGGTTGCCTGCGACGCGGCAGCCGCGCTTGCGGAGGGTTCCGCGCCGCCAGCCGGCTGCGCGGCCTGTTCGGTCTTGGGTTCCGCGGACGCGCGACGGCCCTCCCCGGTGGCCTTCATGAAGCCCGGGAATTCGATGACCGTGCCGGAGGCCTGGAACACGGCCTCGCCGTAGGTTCCGGCGGGCGCCGACAGCCGGACGGTGGCGGTCGAACCGGTGGCGTCGGCCATCTGGGAGGCCAGTGTGCGCTGCCAGATCAGCGTGTACAGCTTCAACTGGTCGGCAGGCACCTTGGTGGCGAGCTCCTGCGGATCACGGAACCGTGCGCCCGCCGGACGGATGCACTCGTGCGCCTCCTGGGCGCCCGCGGTCCGCGTGGTGTACTGCTTGGGCCCTTCGGACAGGAAGGCCCTGCCGAAATGGAACTCCACGGCATTGCGCGCCGCTTCGATGGCCTCCTGCGAGAGCGTGACCGAATCGGTACGCATGTAGGTGATATAGCCGTTCTCGTACAGTCCCTGCGCCGCGCGCATGGTCTGGCGCGAGCTCATGCCCAGCCGGTTGCCGGCCGCCTGCTGCAGCGTGGAGGTGGTGAACGGCGGCTGCGGACGACGGCGGTAGGGCTTGGTCTCCATCGACATGACGGTGAACGCGGCCTGTTCGAGCGCTGTGGCCACGGCCATGGCCTGGGCCTCATCCAGCTGGCGCACGTTGCCGGCGAACCCGTCCGGCGTCAGCTGGCCGGTGGTATCGAAGTCCTTGGAACCGGCCAGACGCCTGCCGTCCAACGACACCATGCGCGAGGCGAAGCGCACCTCCTGGCCTTCGGCATCGGGGGCGGCGAGCGTGGCGCTCACATCCCAGTACGGCGCACGGACGAACGCCATGCGTTCGCGCTCACGCTCCACGATCAGGCGGGTGGCCACGGACTGCACGCGCCCTGCGGACAGGCCCGGCCCGACCTTGCGCCACAGCACCGGGGAAAGCTCATAGCCGTAAAGACGGTCGAGCACGCGGCGGGTCTCCTGTGCGTCGACCATATGGGCGTCCACATCCCTGGTCTTGTTCAACGACGCCTTGATGGCCTCGGGCGTGATCTCGTGGAACACCATGCGCTTGACCGGAACCTTGGGCTTGAGGGTCTCCACCAGATGCCAGGCGATGGCCTCACCTTCACGGTCCTCATCAGTGGCGAGATAGAGCTCGTCGGCGTCCTTCAGGGCGGCCTTGAGTTCGGCGACCGTCTTCTTCTTCTCGCTGCCCACAATGTAGTACGGCTTGAATCCATCCTCCACATCGACGCCGAACTTGCCGAATTTCGCCTTGGCGGAGGCGGGCACCTGGCTGGGCTGCGCAAGATCGCGGATATGGCCCACCGATGCCATCACAGTATAGTCGTTGCCCAGGTATCCCCCGATTTTCCTGGCCTTGGTGGGAGACTCCACTATGACGAGCTTGGTGCCGTTACCCATGTCTTCTCCTTACGACTTGCGTTTGCACGTCATCTTACTCATGTCCCGACAACTATCGGCAAATCCCAGTGTGGCGAACGGCCGCCGTCGGCACGGCGTCACCGGCGGGGCGGCGCCGGTGGAGCCCCGACCAGGCCGAGTCTGGTCAACGGCGAAGCCGTGATCTGCCGCATGGCCAACGTCATGCCGAACACCAGCAACGCCATGCCGGACACCCCGGTCATCGCAGACACGCATGCCCCCTCGATGCACCATTCGGCGCTCAGTTCCAGCCCCGGCACGATCTGCCAGATGACATACGCGGTATAGGCCAGCAGCAGCACGCCACCGGTGATCATCACCGTGCCGACGATCTGCACCGTCGGCGACGAGGCGCGTTTACCGGGCTCGTCCATGCCGGAGGTCCGGGTGAACGCCAGCGTCAGCATCGCCATCGCCCCTGCAATGCACAACGCCATCACCACATCCGTCGGGCGGTGCCACTTCCCGACCACCACCGAGGCCCCGACCAGCAGCGCGAACACGGCGCCGATCACGCCCGTCAGCGCGCGCCAGACCCGCGGCACCACGCACAGCAGGGCGATGCCCGCCGCCGCGGCGAGTATCGTATGCCCCGATGGCGCGGAATTCGCCTCCGGCGCCTCCACATGGATGATGAACGGACGCGGCAGCTGCTCCTTCAGCAGCGACGACGCGAAGCACAGCACTGCGAACACCGCCGACTGCCCCAGCAACCACCAGCGTTTCCGCACAATCGCCACGATCACGGCCCCCACAGCCAACACCGCGCTGATGATCTGGACCACCAGGGAGACGGTGAACACACCGACCACCGGGTCGAGCCAATCCGGCAGCCGCTCCGCCAAATGGCTCCACACCATATCGTCATAGGCCTGCCCATCCTCGGTGCACACCCCCAGCCACCAGACGCCCGCCGCCATGGCCGCCATCATCAACGCGAACACCACGCACAGCACGCGACTGGAGATGCGAGGCCGCACCGTCAACGGGTCGAGCCGCGCCAGCCCCTGCTCCACCGTCGCATCATCCAACACGGCCGCGGATGCCGGCAGCGGCACCGCGGACGAACCATGCTCGCCGGTATTGGACGCCAGCATATTCACCGGCGCCGCGGGATCGACCACCACCGGGGACTCCGGCGTGGTCATCGGCGCAAAATCCAACGCCGGCGCGGCCTGCTCGGCCTGTGGCGATTCTGAATGCATCTGCTGTTCGTCTGTCATACCCACGACTCTACGAGATGACTCCCGACAGGGTAGATATCTACCGTTCCTTGCGTCGGAATCCGCACAAACAGCGATCGGATACGGAAAAACCTCCACGCACCCGTCAGAGGCCACTTACCCTTGCTGCATTCCTGCCCTGGGGGAGTTGGGTGACATAACGCCACATGGAGGCTTGCACCAGTGTACACCATGCCGGGACGAAGACTTTGCGTTCCGCGTGCCTTCCGCACGCCGACCGCGCGATGCCGTGGCCGTTTCCGCTTGTCCGTTCCATGCGCAGCCAACCGTGCCACCCGCGGTTGGGCCAAGGCGGTGGGTAGCATGGAGGAAAACGTACACGGGGTCCGTGCCGTTCCGCGGCCGACCGATAACAGCCCGACGACAAGGAGTAATGATGGCTGAGGATGTGACGTATCCGGATTTGGTAGTGGTCGGCGCAGGCCTGTTCGGTCTGACGGTGGCGCAGCAGGCAGTGGAGAAGGCTGGCGCGCGCGTGCATATCATCGACGTGCGCGACCACATCGGCGGCAACGCGTACTCGTACTTCGACGAAGAGACCGGTGCCGAAATCCACAAGTACGGTGCGCATCTGTTCCATACGTCGAATCAGCGCGTGTGGGAGTATGTCAACCGTTTCACCGAATTCACGGACTACGTGCATCGCGTGTACGCCACACATGACGGCGAGGTATATCCGCTGCCGACGAATCTGGGCACGATCAACCAGTTCTTCCGTGCACACTACACGCCGGCTGAAGCCAAGGCGCTGATCGAGGAGCAGGCGGGCGAACTGGCAGGCAAGGATCCGCAGAACCTGAACGACAAGGGCATCTCGTTGATTGGACGCCCGTTGTATGAGGCGTTCATCAAAAACTACACGGCCAAGCAGTGGCAGACCGACCCCAGCGAGCTGCCCGCGTCGATCATCAATCGTCTGCCGGTACGATTCAACTACGACAACCGGTATTTCAAGGACACCTGGGAGGGCCTGCCGAAGGATGGGTACACGGCCTGGTTCGAGCGGATGATCGACGATCCGCGCATCACCGTGGAGTTGGGCGTGGATTTCTTCGACGCATCCCAGCCGTACAACAAGGCCGCGCTGAACGCGGCCGGCGTGCCAGTGGTGTACACGGGTCCGGTCGACCGCTACTTCGACTACGAATTGGGCGACCTGAAGTGGCGCACGGTGGACTTCAAGGAGGTCCGCTACGACGAGGACGACCATTTCGGATGCCCGGTGATGAACTTCTCCGACGCGGATGTGCCGTACACGCGCGCGATCGAGTTTAAGAACTTCAACCCGGAACGCCACGATTCGCAGAACCACGAGCGCACCGTGGTCTGGGAGGAGTACAGCCGGTTCGCAGAGCGCGGCGACGAGCCGTACTACCCGATTAACACGGAGGCAGACAAGGATCTGTACGCCAAGTACGTGGAGCTCGAGAGGACCGTGCCGAACACGGTGTTCGGAGGCCGTTTGGGCACCTACAAGTACTACGACATGCACCAGGTCATCGACACCGCACTGACCGCGTACGAGGAGCAGATTCACCCCATGCTCGCCAAGTAGTACCCGACATCTGGTACGGGTATTCCACCTGTGCCATCCGTAATGGTCGTGTTGTCATATCGGTATGACAACACGACCATTTCATAGCTGCCACGAGCGCGTGTCGTCAGTTGAGAATGACGACACGCGCTGCAGGGGCTACGTCTGAGGGTGTGTTGTCACATCCGTATGACGACACACCCTCAGAGACGCCGATTCAAGGGTGTGTCGTCATGGCTGCATGACGAAACGCCCCCGCAGAGGTCATCCCTGCGGGGGCGTGTGTTACCTTATCGGCTCAGGCGCGCCAGACGTCCTTGCCTGCGGCCTTGGCGGCGGCCACGTCGGCGTCCAGCTGGGCCTCGTCGGCCTCCACCTCGCCGGCGATGAACCGCTCGACCAGCTCGCGCGCCTCGTTATCCTCATGCTGCACGGCCGGGGACTTCATGAAGTACGAGCTCGGCGCCAGCACCGGGCCGGCCAGACCGCGATCGAGCGCGATCTTGGCGGCGCGCACGGCGTCGATGACGATGCCCGCGGAGTTCGGGGAATCCCACACCTCCAGCTTGTATTCCAGATTCAGCGGCACATCGCCGAAGGTGGTGCCCTCCAGACGCACGAAGGCGAACTTGCGGTCGTCCAGCCACGCCACATAATCCGACGGGCCGATATGCACGTTGTAGTCATCCATCTCATGCGGCACCACGGAGGTGACGGCGCGGGTCTTCGAGATCTTCTTGGACTCCAGCCGCGAGCGCTGCAGCATGTTCATGAAGTCCATGTTGCCGCCCACATTGAGCTGGTAGGTGCGGTCCAGGCGCACGCCGCGGTCCTCGAACAGACGGGCCATCACGCGGTGGGTGATCGTGGCGCCGACCTGGCTCTTGATGTCGTCGCCGACGATCGGCACGCCCGCGTCGCGGAACTTCTGCGCCCACTCCGGGTCGGAGGCGATGAACACCGGCAGGCAGTTGACGAACGCGCAGCCCGCATCCATCGCGGCCTGGGCGTACGCCTTATCGGCCTGCTCGGAGCCGACCGGCAGATACGAGACGAGTACGTCGACCTGCTTCTCACGCAGCACCGAGGCCACGTCGACCGGTTCGGCGTCCGACTCGTCGATCATCTGGCGGTAGTACTCGCCCAGACCATCATAGGTCGGGCCACGCAGCACCTCCACGCCCAGGTCCGGCACATCGGAGAACTTGATCGTGTTGTTCTGCGAGGCGAAGATCGCCTCGGACAGGTCCTTGCCCACCTTGAGCGCATCGACGTCGAACGCGGTGACGAACTCGATGTCGCGCACGCGGTACCCGCCGAAGTTGTTGTGCATCAGACCGGGAATCTTCTCATCGTCGGCCGTGTCCTTGTAGTATTCAACGCCTTGCACCAGCGATGAGGCACAGTTGCCCACGCCGGCGATCGCCACACGAATGCTCATCGACACCTCTCTGTCCGTTCATAGTGTGATTGGCAATATCACCGCTCTAGCTTACCCAGCCGCGACACCGACATGACGTAGGATTCCAGATTCCCATCATTTTCCCGGAAACCGCACGGCAATGCTGGTCAATCCCTCATCATTTGTCCAAATTTGTGAGGGTTCGGCGGAAAAACCGCGTCCGCAAGCCGCTTTTCGCCTCAAGCGCTACGGATTCTCAGGGGCGGCTACTACCTTGGACTTCATGGTTTCACAGACTCGTACCGCCAAACGCACGCCGGCCGCACGCCATTTCGGCGGCGGCATCCACCGTTCGCACGGCTCGAAGGGCCCGAAGCCGAAGGGCAAAAGCAAGCACCTCATCCTCAAATGGGTGCTCGGCATCATCGGCGCCCTGCTGGCGCTCGGCATCGGCGCGTTCGCGTATCTGTACGCCACCACCGAGATCCCCCAGCCGGAATCGATCGCCGTGGCGGAGAACACCACGGTGTACTACGCCGACGGCACCACCCCCATCGGCACGTTCTCGGAGCAGAACCGTGAGATCATCGACTGCTCGGTCCTGCCCGACTATGTGGGGCAGGCCGTCGTGGCCTCCGAGGACCGGTCGTTCTACACCAACCGCGGCATCGACCTCGTCGGCATCGCCCGCGCGTTCTGGAACAACCTGACCACCGGATCCAGGCAGGGCGGTTCGACCATCACCCAGCAGTACGCCGAACGCTATTATCTCGGCGAGACCACCTCATACCTCGGCAAGGCGCGCGAGGCCATCCTGGCCCTCAAGATCGCGCAGGCGCAGGACAAGGACCAGGTCCTGTGCAACTACATGAACACCATTTATCTGGGACGCGGCACCTATGGCATCCAGGCCGCGGCCAAGGCCTACTTCGGCAAGGAAGCCAAGGACCTGACCGTAGCCGAGGCGGCCATGCTCGCTGGCATCATCCCCTCCCCGTCGTCCTGGGATCCGGCCGTCGATCCCGAACAGGCGCAGGCCCGATTCACGCGCGTGCTGCGCATCATGCAGGAGGACGGCTACATCACCGCGCAGGAGCAGCAGGAGGCCCAGTTCCCGCAGACCATCGAGTACACGCAGCAGAACTCCTATCAGGGGGCGAACGGCCACCTGTTGCAGATGGTGCGCGACGAGCTGACCGGCGACGGCACGTTCAGCGCCGAACAGCTGGACACCGGCGGCTATGCCATCGTCACCACCATCGACAAATCCAAGCAGGATCTCATGTACTCGGTGGTCAGCCCCGCGCAGAACGGCATGCAGGGCGTCATCCCCGACGGCATGGAGTTCGGCGGCATCTCCGTCAACGCCAAGGACGGGTCGATCATCTCCGTGTACGCGGGCGAGGACTACCTGACCAAGCAGCTCAACCAGGCCACGCAGTCGGTGTATGAGATCGGCTCCACCATGAAGCCGATGGCGCTGCTGGGCGCCATCCAGGAGGGCGTGAACCTGGACACCGTATTCAACGGCAACTCGCCGCGCAAGTTCGACGGCATCGCCGACCCGGTCGGCAACTTCGGCAATATGAGCTACGGCAACGTGAACCTGTACACGGCCACGGCGCAGTCGCTGAACACCGTCTATATGGATGTGCAGGCCAAGCTCGGCACCCAGCGCATCGCCGAGATAGCCAAGGAGGCGGGCGCCGAAAGCGACGCGCTGGACGGCACCAACCCCTTCACGGTTCTGGGCAACAACGCGCTGACCACCAAGGATGTGGCGCGCATGTACGCCACCATCGCCAACCAGGGCAACCGTCCGAACATCCACATCGTGTCCTCCGTCAAGAACACCGACGGCGAGGACATCTACAAGGCGCCGACCGAAACCACGCAGGTGTTCGACGCGAACGACACCGCGCTGGTTACCAAGGCGATGACCGGCACCGTGCAGAACGGCACCGCCACCGAGGCCCTAGCCGTCGGGCATAACCTGGCCATGAAGACCGGTACCGCCAACGACTCCTACGCGGCCAGCGCCGTCGGGTTCACCCCGTCCGTGGTCAGCGTGTTCGCCATGTGGTACCCGGATGCGAACGGCAACCCGCAGGAGGTCCCCGCATTCGGCGGATGGAGCGGCGGCAGCGACTACCCGGTGCACCTGTTCACGCAGTACATGACACAGGCGCTGGCCGGCACCGACAACGAGACCTTCCCGAACGCGGTGGACCACGGCAAGGTCGGCGGCTCCGACGGCTCGTGGGGCCTGGGCTCCCAGACCCTGCAACAGATGCAGGAGGCCCAGAAGAAAGCCGAGGAAGAGGCCCAGCGCCAGGCCGAAGAGGAGGCCCAGCGTCAAGCCGAGGAGGAAGCACGGCGCCAGCAGGAGCAGGCCGAACAGGAACGTCTGGAATACTGCCAGAACAATCCGAACGATGTATCCTGCGGAGGCAGCGGCAACACAAGCGGCAACGAAGGCGCCGGAGAGGAGTCCGGAGACGGGTCCGAAGTCGAAGGTGGCGAGACGGACGACGATTCCGAGCAATCATAGTAGCCGCTGCCGGTTGTCGCCATGTACCGTAACCGACGCTGATATGGCACCTGCATATCAGAGGCTGTGCCAGTACAATTCCCGCGTCCATACCGACCTATGATGAGGCGGGGCCATCCTTCTCCGGGATGGCCCCGCCTCATTGTGTCAGAGTCCGGTATCAGAGCAACGCTTCCCTGACCCGCTCGTAGTCGGCGCGGGTCAGGCCGATCACGCCGCCATGCTTGGTGTGCGGCGAGAGGTGGTAGTCCTCCGCCTGCAACGGTCGCCAACCGGCGTCCAGATCGTCCGTGACCAGCGGCCGGTATCCGATCTCCGGGATCACGTCGACGAACAGGTACCATTCGTCGGCACTGTGCGAAGCGAACGCGGCCGGCCCCTCGACGCCGCCCGGGTCGCCGCCGACCGCGTACTCCGCGCCGATGCGGGTCTGCACGGTCGTCCACGGCGTCCCCGGCTCCCACCAGCGCGGGGCGTCGGTCGAATCCATCCAGATGCCGTTGCCGAACGCGTTGTCCTTGGTGATGCGGTAGGTCCGCCGTCCGCCGTCGGGCAGCGGACGCTGGATCATCGTCGTGTCGATCGAGTCGCCGCCGGTGTCGATGAACACGCCGCCGTACTCGTAGGTGTCCTGCGTGAAGTCGCGGGTCACGCCCCACAGCACCTGCGGGCGCACGTCGGCGGTGGTGTGGTCGCGGTCGTCGTCGGGGAAGACGGTGCTCGACCAGTAGATGACGAAGGCGCCGCGGCCGCCGTCATGCCCCTCGGGATAGTAATCCGGCACCCACAGGCTCTCGCAGGCCCAGGCCATGCCGAGTTCCAGCCGCGAACCGTCGGGGCGGCGGGCCACGTCGAGCGTATGCGGGCCGGTCCAGTGGATCAGGTCGTCCGACTGCCAGACCATGAGATCGGTGCTGCCGTGCCGCGACCAGTGGTGCCAAGACGACATCTCGCGCCCGTTGAGGCCTTCGGCGCCGCCGAAGACGCGCAGGTCGGTGGCGACGATGGTCCACACGCCGGTCTCCGGGTTGCGGGTGATGTGCGGGTCGCGCACGCCGGTGGTGCCGATGGTGGAGGTCAGGAGCGGCTCGCCGCCGTTCAGGGGGATCCAACGATGCGGATTGTCGCCGTCCGACAGATCCATGTAGATGCGTTCGGCGTAGCCGTCCGGGTCTTCGAGGAAGTGGACGAGCAGGTAGCCGTAGGGGTCGGTTGGTTGCGCTTCCATGGCGCTCTCCCGTCTGCGAGGTGGAACGATGATGGATATAACGTTGTACTATTATACGACGCACTCATGATATTCAACGATGCGATACGCGTCTCTCCGTCGTCGCAGCGAGAATCACTGCAACGATATAAACGTTGGAAAAACGCGAAGTTACCGCATAATCACAGCCGCGCACCGTATACTGTAGCGGTATTGACCACGCATCATCGTCACGACGAGGAGACGTCCATGATACAGCAACGACACGTCACCATGCACGACGTGGCACGCCGCGCCGGCGTCTCGGTCAAAACCGTGTCGAATGTGGTCAACGACTACCCGTTCGTCCGCGACTCCACGCGGGCCAAGGTCCTCGCCGCCATCGACGAACTCGGCTACTCGCTCAACATGACGGCCAAGAACCTGCGTCAGGGGCACAGCAACATCATCGGCCTGTCCATCCCCGACCCGCGGATGCCCTACTTCGCCGAACTCTCCGCGTATGTCATGGAGGAGGCGCGGGCCCTGGGCAAGCACGTCATCTTCAACCCCTCCGGCGTGGACCGCCAGACCGAGCTCGACGTGCTCCACGGCTCGTTCAGCACCCTGACCGACGGTCTGATCTTCAGCCCGCTGCACCTGAACACCAGCGACGCCGCCGACATCCACGTCGACTACCCACTCGTCATCATCGGCGAGCACCTGCGGCTCGACACCTACGACCGCGTCCTGACCGAGAACACCACCGGCTTCCGCAACGCCACCGCACGACTCATCGAACTCGGATGCCGGCGCATCGCCATCATCGGCGTGCACGAGTGGGAGCAGGACTACGGCTCGTCGCCGTACCGCCTCAAGGGGTACCGGCAGGCGCTGGCCGCCGCGGGACTGCCCAACGATCCGGCGCTTGAGATCCCGGCGGTCATCTGGTACCAGCCGGACGGCACCGACGCGGTGGCCCGGATGCTGGACGGCGGCATCCGCCCCGACGGCATCGTCTGCATGAACGACCTGCTGGCGATGGGCGCGATGCAGGAACTGGCGCGCCGCGGCATCCGCGTGCCCCAGGACGTGAAGGTCATCGGCTACGACGATTCGACCGATTCGCAGTATCTCTCCCCCTCGCTGAGTTCCGTGGATCCGAACCTGCGGGAGGTGGCACGGATGTCGCTGGAACTGCTCTGCGACCGCATCGAGGGACGGGTGCCCGAAGAGGCGGGGCCCAATGGATACGCCGAAGTGGTGGTGCCGTCCAGGCTGGTGGAGCGCGAATCCAGCGCGCCCGATTCGCTGCCGTAGCGACCGCCCCAATTCACGGTGTTGCGAAGGTCCAAACAGTGAATCGCCTCACCCTGTAAACCGTTGGGCCGGTGCCGTCATTGCTGACGACACCGGCCCAACGGCATCGGAAGGAGGAAAGGAAGGGAAGAGGATTACTTCATACCGGTCATCGCGATGCCCTCGACGAACCTCTTCTGGACGAAGAAGAACACGATGAGCAGCGGCAGGGCGGAGATCAGCGCGCCCGCCATCACGACGCCGTACGGGGTGACCGAGGAACCGTGGCCCGTCAGCATCGCCAGACCGGCGGTGATGGTGCGGGTCTCCGGACGGGAGGTCATGATCAACGGCCAGAGCAGGTCGTTCCAGTTGCCCATGAAGTTGAACATGCCGACCGTCAGGATCGCGGGGATCGAGTTCGGCAGGACGATCTGGGCGAAGATGCGGAACTCGCCGGCGCCGTCGATGCGGGCCGCGTTATCCAGGTCCTTCGGGATCGAGATGAAGAACTGGCGCAGCAGGAAGATGCCGCCGACATCGGCCATACGCGGGATGATGATGCCCAGGTAGCTGTTGACCAGGCCCATGTCCGCCAGCAGCTTGTAGACGGGGATGAGCAGGGCCATGCCCGGGATCATCATCGTGGCGATCAGCACGCCGAGCAGCACGCCGCGGCCCTTGAAGTCCACGCGGGACAGGCCGTAGGCGGCCAGCGAGTCGAAGAACACCGAGATGATGGTCACGGCGCCTGCGAACACGATGGTGTTGAGCAGCTCGCGGCCGATCGGCAGACGGCCGAACAGATCGATGTAGTTGTCGAGGGTGAAGGCGCTCGGAATCAGCTTCGGCGGCCAGGTCTGGGTGATCTCGTTCGGCGTGAACGAGACCAGCACGACGATGATCAGCGGGAACAGCATCAGGATGGTGACCAGGATCAGCGCGAGATAGCTGAAGCCCAGACCGACGCGGCGGCGGGTCGTGGCCTTGCGGCGCAGACGCTCGTTCTCGGCGTTGATGCGCTTGTTCTCGGCCTCCTGCGCAGCGGAAATGGTTGCGGAGCTCATGCGATCTCCTCCCTCTCATGCTTGGCGTTGGTGTACAGCTGGATCAGGCCGACGATCAGCGTCATGATCAGCAGCACGTACGACAGCGCGGACGCGTAGCCGAGCTTGCCGTTGCCGAACGCCTCGGTGTAGATGCGGTACACGATGGTCTCGGTGGCGCGGGCCGGGCCGCCGGAGGTCAGGATGAAGACCTGGTCGAAGACCTGGAACGAACCGATGAGGCCGAAGATGACGACGTAGTTGAAGGTCGGGCGCAGGGCCGGCAGGGTGATGTAGCGGAACTTCTGCCAGGCGCTGGCGCCGTCGAGGCTGGCGGCCTCGTACAGCTCGGCGGAGATGCCCTGCAGGCCGGCCAGGAAGATGACCATGAAGTAGCCGAAGTTCTTCCACACCGTGATGAACACGATGGTGGCCATGGCGGTCTCGCGGGTGCCGAGCAGGTTCAGGCCCTCGATGCCGAACAGCTGGTCCAGCCAGTAGGGCACCAGGCCGAGGGACGGGGAGAGGATGAACTGCCAGGCGATGGCGGCCACGGTCAGGGAGATGACGAACGGCAGGAACATGCAGGTGCGGAAGAACCCGACGAACTTCAGGTCCTTGCGGTTGAGCAGCAGCGCGAACGCCAGCGCGACGATGACGACGATCGGCGCGTACAGCACCGCGTAGACGAGCGTGTTGATGACATCGGTCCAGAAATCGTCGCTCTGGAACAGGTCGATGTAGTTCTGGAAGCCGACGAACTTGCCGGAACGGTTGATGCGGTCGGTGGTCAGCGACGTGATGAACGTCTTGATCGCCGGATAGAAGACGAAGATGGCGAGCACGATGAGGGCCGGGGCGGTGAACGTCAGACCGACGCGCAGGTTGCGGCGCGCGATGGCCTTCTTGTTCTGATGCGCCACTGCGGTGTGCTTGTTCGCCTTAGAAGATGCGGTGGTCATGCACTCCTCCAGTAAACGACTTTGTCTGGATGGAACGGGATAAGGCACGGCAACGGCCGCGGCTGGCGGAGCGCCGTCGGCGGCCGTTGCGTGTCAGGTGCGATCCGGATGGGCCGGACCGCGATGTTGGGGTATCCGGGGGCGATTACTCGGCGTACTCGTCGAGGTAGCCCTGGATCTTGGTCTCGGCCTCGTCGAGCATCGTCTGGATGTCGTCGTCGGTACGAGTGGTGTTGGAGGTCAGGGTGTCGATCGTGGCGATGATGTCGCCGAAGCCGCCCTTCAGGCCGGCCACGGCGATGAAGGACTGGTCGGTGTACTGGGCGATCTTCGCGATCAGCGGACGCTCGGAGAGCTCCTCCTCGGTGACGGTGGTGTTGTTCGGCGGGTAGGCGGAGCCGAGCGACCAGGTCACCTGGTTGTCATGGTTGTTGTAGAACTTGAAGAACTCGTAGATGCCGGGCAGCTTCTCGGAATCGCCGACCTGCGAGGTGACCCACCAGTACAGGCCGGTGGAGCCGGTGTTGGAGCCGGAGGTGCCGTCCGGGTAGACGTAGGTGCCATCGCCGGCCGGAACCGGGAACAGGTCGTGGGCGATGCCCTTGTCGGTGGCGGCCTGGTCCTCCCACGGACCGACGATCACCATCGCGGACTGGCCGGACTCGAAGGACTCGCGAGCGGCGGTCTCGTCCATGCCGGAGATGGTGTAGCCACCCTTGTAGAAGTCACGCATCTTCTCCAGGAAGGCCTTGTTCTCCGGGGTGTTGATGGAGACCTCGCCGTCCACGGTGTACACGCCGCTGCCGTTGCCCTTGAGGAAGGAGCCCCAGCCCAGATCGGGCAGGGCGATGCCGTACTGCGTACCGTCGGACTTGGTCAGCTTCTTGGCGACCTCAAGCAGCTGGTCCCAGGTGGTCGGGATGTCGGCTTCGGTCAGGCCAGCCTCGGCCCACATGTCGGTGTTGTACCACACGGCGGTCGGCGCGTAGCCCATCGGAACGGCGCACTTCTCCTCGGAGCCGTCGATGTCGAAGGTGATCTGGTCGACGACGTTCGGGATGTAGTTCTCGGTCTCGTTCTCCGGATCGTCATAGAAGTCGGTGACGCACTGGAAGGTGCCGTCCAGCGACCAGCCCTGGCCGTTGTCGGCGCCGGTGGTCACGAAGTCCGGGCCATCGCCCGAGGTGACCTTGGTGACCATGGTCTCGCCGATGGTCGACCACGGCTGCAGCTGGGCATCGATGAAGTACTCGTCCTGCGAGTTGTTGAAGTCGTCAACGATGCCTTCGAGGGTCTTGCCGTCGGCCTCGGAGAAGCCGTGCCACATCGTGATCTTGATCTTGCCGTCTTCGGTCTTCTCGACACCGCCGTTGGAGCCGCAACCGGCCAGGCCGAGCGAGGCGACCATCGTCAGCGCCACGCCGGCGACGAGGCTTTTCTTCATGTTCATGGATTTCTCCTTATCTCCTGGATTGATACCAGAACTGTATCGACGCTGCTCGAAGCTGCCAGGCCATATCACCATCCCACCGGCTTGCGGTCCACCGAACGGACGGTTTTGCGCCTTACAACACCGTTGTCTGCTGCTGTAGCCTCAACGCTTTTTGCAACGTTGTAATATGCATTGTACAGCGATTTCCATCGTTGTACAAGTTATGCGACACGCCGTGTAATACCAAGGCGGACGCGGGGTTGGCGTCGCTCACGGGGAACACCCGGCGCCATCGCACTGCGGCAATCGACACCGACCGGGTCTCCGGTCCGGTGCGGCGCATCTCGACGCCACCGTCACTGCAATGGACCGCGTCGGACGACCACCGGCAACCGCCAACTCGGATGCCGCCCCGTCGGGAATCGCGGGGACACCAATCGACCCCGGACGAAACGGCACCTTGCGGAAAGAGAGTCAGCCCACGGCTCCGCGGGCATCTGCGATCGCCGCCGACGAAACCGACGGCGGCGACATCAGTCGCGGGAGACGGGCGTGCCGGCCAGCGGACCACCGTCCGCGGGCAGCACCTCGGTCGAGGTCGGCGTCCACACGTCGTCGGGGGCGGGCACACCGAAGTCGGGACCGTCCTCGGTCCACCGCACCACGCCGACGCGGGCGTGACGGTTCGGATCGAACAGCGGGTCGCCCTTGATCTCGGTGTAGTTGCGGCAGTGATAGACCATCAGGTCCTCGGTGCCGTCCTCGCTCTTGGTGAACGAGTTGTGGCCGGGGCCGTACTGGCCGTTCTCGGCGCAGGTCTTGAACACCGGCACCGGGCTCTTGGACCAGCTGTTCGGATCGAGCAAATCGGCGCCGCGGTCGGCGGTCAACAGGCCCACGGCATAGGGAACGCCGGTGCCGGAGGCCGAGTAGGTGATGTAGATCTTGTCGTCGTGGAACAGGAACGCCGGACCCTCGTTGACCAGGAAATCGATGCATTCCCAGTCGTACTCGGGCTTGGTCAGCATGACCGGCTCGCCGCCGAGCGTCCACGGGTTCTCCATCCGGGCGATGTACAGGTTGGAGTTGCCCGGGATATCGGGATCCTTCTGCGCCCAGACCAGGTACTGCACGCCGTCGATGACCTCGGTGGTGGCGTCGAGCGAGAACGTGTCGAACTGGGTGACGACCTGGCCCTTCTCCACCCAGTTGTCGGTGGTCGGATCGGCGTCGGTGTTCTCGATCACGTACATGCGGTGCGTCGGCATGCCGTTGGGTTCGAACTCGCGCTCGGCGGCGGCATAGTAGATGTACCATGCGCCATTCACGCGGTGGAGCTCCGGGGCCCAGATGTACTTGCTCTGGGGGCCGGACTCATGCTTGCGCCACACGATGGTCTCGGGGGCCTTCTGCAGGTCGTTGATCGCGGAGGCGTGGCGGATCGCGATGACGTTGTACTCCGGGTCCGACGCGGTGAAGTAGTATTCGCCGTCGACCTTGAGCACCCATGGGTCCGCACGCTGAAGCACGATCGGATTGTTGTAAACAGCCATTGTTTCAACCTCATCAATCCATCGGTTTCGTTGTTTACAACGTTGAATATAGTCGATTTACATCGTTGGAACAAATCGGTCAGAGTGTCGCGAAACGATTGCCGGGGCTTTTGTTACAGATACGCCGCCGTCATGCGACGGCACGCCCCCCAGTCATCCGCTTCGCGTCCGTGTCGTCGCACGGCTATGACAACACGCCTTCCAACCACTTACTTCGCGTCCGTGTTGTCGCGTAGCTGTGACAACACGCTCATTGACCATCTGCTCTGCGTCCGTGTTGTCGTGCAATCGCGACAACACGCCCATTGGTTGCCCGCTTTCACGGTTGGATACGCCCTACAGGCGCAGCCACCGCCCGTCCGCCTACAGCCGCAGACCGCCGTCGGGGATCGGGCGTGTGGAGTTGCGCACAACCAGCGTGGAGGATACCTTGCGGAACACCGAGGTGCCTTCGGGGGCACCGAACGGCGAGACGCCGTCGATCCGGTCGCGCAACACCCTCACGGACAGCCGCGCCACAGCCTCCAGACCGGGGGCGATGGTGGTCAGCGACGGGGTCAGGTATTGCGAATCGTCGGAATTGTCGAAACCGATCACCGAGATGTCGTCGGGAACCCGGAACCCGTGCAGCTGGATCGAGTGCATGACGCCGGAGGCGAGCATGTCGTTCAACGCCACCACGCCATCCGGCACCACGCCGGAGTCCAGCAACATGTTCATGGCGTGCAGGCCGTCATCACGGTGCCACATCTTCGAGGGCACTACCAGCCGTTCGTCGTAGGGGACGCCCATCTCCTCCAGCGCCTCGCGGTAGCCCTGCAGGCGCAGCGCCGCCGAGCCGACCTGCTCCCCCGGATGCGTGCCGACCACGGCCAGCCGTCGGCACCCGGTCTGCAGCAGGTACTTGGTGGCGCGCTTGGCGCCCTCAACGTTCTCGGTGGCCACATGATCCACCGTGTCGGTGAAGATCCGTTCGCCGATCAGCACCAGCGGATAGTCCACATCCAGCTCGGCCACGTCATCCTGCCCCAGCTCCAGCGGGCTGAAGATCAGTCCGTCGAGCATGGCCTGCTGCGCGCCGTGCAGCGCCTCAACCTCGCCCTCGCGCGAGTACAGCGTGGGTTCCACGATCACGCGCATGCCCAGTTTCTTGGCCTCCCCGATGACCAGCGACGACAGCTGCGCGAAGTACGGCATCACCAGGTCCGGCACGGCCAAGCCGATGATGCCCGTATGCCCGGTGCGCAGGTTGCGCGCCGTCACGTTCAGCGTGTATCCGAGCTTGTCGATCGAGGCCATCACCTTGTCCCGCGTGCGCGCGGACACGAACTGGTAGTTGTTCACCACGTTCGACACGGTTTTGACGGACACCCCGGCGTCCTCGGCCACGTCACGCATCGTCACGGCATGATCGCTCTCCCTGCGCGCCATCGGTTCCCTCCGTTCCGTACGCTCATTCATCTACAACGATAGTACAATCGGCCCGGCGCCGCCGTTGCGCGGACGCCGGGCCGATGCCACGATCACGATCCCGTGGGTCACGACACGGCGATCTCCATCGCGACCTCGGCGTACGCCGGGTCGAGTTCCTCGCAGGTCTCCACGTCCAGCAGCGGCATGCCCTCCGCGGACCAGTGCACGCGCCGCACCTGGGCGTCGCGCCCGCCATAGCGGCCGTTGACGTACTCGGCATTGTGGAAGACGTAGATCATGTTGCCGTCCTCGTCGCGCGACCACATGCCATGACCGGTGCCGAGCTGCCACTGGCCGTTGTACAGCCCCGACTTCTGCAGCGGGTAGTCGAGCTTGGTCCAGGATGCCGGATCGGTCAGGTCCGCGTTCCGGCCGGCGGGCGCGGTCACCAGACCGGTGGTGTAGTCGATGCCGACCGACGATCCCGAGTAGATCAGGAAGATGCGGCCGTTGCGGATCACCGCGTTCGGACCTTCGGCGATGAGGTTGTCCCAGGCGAATTCGGGGACCACGATCTGCCGGGGCCGGCTGGTCAGGCGCGCCGGGTTCGACGGGTCGAAGCGGGCGATCCACACGCTGCCGACCTGCTGCCAGGCGTAGTACCAGTTGCCGGAGTCGCCGATGACGGTCATGTCCAGGGAGATGAGCTGGACGGGGTTGAGGATGTCGCCCTCCGGCCCGAGGATCGGCTCGGGAACCGTCCAGTTGGCGGGCTCGCGCGGATCGAGGTCCAGGCCGGCCTCGTCCTTCTTCAGCTGCATGATGTGGCAGCGTCCGGTCCACATGTCGGGCTTGCCGGCGCGGTCGTTCGGGGTGCCGTCCGCGTGCGTGGGCTCGCCGTCGAAGCAGGGCATGAACAGGATGGACAGCCGTCCGTCGATGACGTGCAGCTCGGGCGCCCAGAAGCATCCGGTCATCGCGCGGCCCTCGGAGTTCAGGTCGCCGCGGACGAGCAGATCGATCTCGCGCTCGCGTCCGCCGGCGGCGTCGGAGAGGCCCTCGATGGTGTCGGCCACGCGCAGCGGCATGTGGGTGCGGCCCTCGCGCGGGTCGATGCAGTTGCCGTCGGCGTCCTCGGTGGCGATGAACAGGAACATCGGCTTGCCGTTGAAGTTCCAGGCGAACACCGACGGGTCGGCGCGCTCGACGGCGAACGGCACCGGGTAGGTGGTCTGGCGGATGCGGCCGCGGATCGTGCGGCTCTCGCCCGGCTTCAGGCGGCCTTCCGCGGCGTCGTCGGCCAAGCGGGCGAGCGCGTCCGTGTCCCAGTCGACGGCGCGGGTGGCCTTGGAGCCATCCGAGTAGGTCAGGTCGGCGCGGGTGTCGGCGAACCAGCGTACGGCCTCGCGCGCCTCGGGGCCGCGTAGCGACGCCATCAGGCTGCAGGTGGGCGCCGAGGACCCGGTGTTGTAGACGCGGCCGAAGCGTTCGATCAGCCGGGCGGCCTCCACGTCGCTGATGGTGATGACGTTGCCCGGCACCACGTCGTCGATGCCGTAGCACGCGGCGTCGTGCCGCACCGTCGCCGCATCGCGGTCCGCGCCGGCCACGGGCACGGTGCGGGCCACGGCGGATTCGATGTCGTCGACGACCGCATACAGCGCGTGCCCCTCGTCGTCACGCCAGCGGATGACGTACTGCCCGGACTGCGCGTCGTATTCCACGCCCGGCCGGTTCACGCCGGCGACGGTGTCCAGGCGGACCAGGCCGAGCTGGTCGTAGGAGGTCAGATCGCGGCTGACCACGAGCAGGAACGCTGAGGCCTCGGACCCGTCGGGGTCGCCGCCGCGCGCGGTGCGGGTGGCGGCGACGGCGAACCGGCCGTCCTTGAGGCGGAACAGGTAGGGGTCCTTCAGGCTTTTGAGGACGATGTCGACGTCCGGCATGACCGCATCAACGTCAACGGCGGCGCTGGCGGGGCGGGGCGCATCGAACCGGTCGGCTTTGAAGCGGCGGGCGGCGGTGCAGGCGCGACGGGCGGCCGCCGGTACGGAGTCGGCGGGCACGCCGGCGGCGAACAGGATGCCGTAGTTCTCGTTCAGCGGGGTCCAGGCGCTATCGATGTGGGAGCGCAGGGCGAGATGCATGCTCAGGGCGACGTCGGCGTTGTTCGCCTCCTCGCGTTTGGTGGGTTTGCGCGTGTAGCACAGCAGGGAATAGGAGCGGGACATGGTGGGGACCTTTCGGTTGCGGCATGTTTTACATCGTTGTACAGTATAGTGTATTACATCGTTGTACATTCGACACGCAGCGATGCGGAACAAGGCGCACGGCAGCGCCCCGGAAGGGAGAACACATCCATGACAGCATCCACCACGCTTCGTCGGCTGACGGCGGCGCTGGCCGCCGCGGCACTGGCCGTCGCCGCATTCGCCGGCTGCACCGGCGCCCCGTCGTCCTCCGAACAGCCTGACGGCGGCGCCCAGACCTCGCAGATCGAACGCGTCTCCTCACACGACCCATCCATCGTCAAGGACGGCGACACCTACTACGTCTTCGGATCCCACCGCGCCTGGGCCAAGAGCACCGATCTGGTCAACTGGCAGACCTTCGAGAACAACCTGAGCACCGACTACGAGACGATCCTCGGCGGCATCTGGGAGGAATGGTCCAAGCAGTCCACCAACCCGGACGTCGAAGGCAACATGTGGGCGCCGGACGTGTTCTGGAACGAGACGATGGGCAAATGGTGCATGTACCTGTCCGTCAACGGCGATAACTACCGCTCCGTCATCGTGCTGCTGACCGCCGACGACATCGAGGGCGACTGGACCTACGTGGGCCCGGTCGTCTACTCCGGATTCACCAAGGTCAACGTAGGCCGCACCGACGTGGAACAGGTGCTGGGCGAGGACGCGGACCTGACCCGGTACCAGTCACAGAGCGACACCGGCATCAACGCCATCGACCCGACCGTCAAAACCGACGAGGACGGCACGATGTGGATGGTGTACGGCTCCTGGTTCGGCGGCGTCTGGATGTTCAAGCTCGACCCGACCACCGGCCTGCGCGACTACACCGCCACCTACGAGACCGTCGAGAACCAGTCCGACGCCTACTACGGCATCAAGGTGGCCGGCGGCTTCGGCAACTCCGGCGAAGGCGCGTATCTGGCCCACGCCAACGGCCACTGGTACCTGTTCCTGTCCTACGGTCACCTCCAGCAGACCGGCGGCTACCAGGTCCGCGTCTTCCGCTCCGACTCAATCACCGGCCCCTACGTGGACCAGGCCGGCAACACGGCCATCGCCACCCGCGCCGAAGGCAACAACTGGCAGGGAGACACCGGCATCCGCCTGATGAGCTCGATCCAGTGGAGCGGCAACGACAACGGCGACATCGAGGTCTCCCAGGGCCATAACTCGGTGCTGGTGGACGACGACGGCACCGCGTACATCGTGTACCACACCCGCTTCTCCGACCGCGGCGAGGTCCATGAGGTGCGCGTGCGCGAGCTCATGCCCACCGCCGACGGCTGGCTGGTGGCCGCGCCGTACGAATACACCGGCACCAAGGCCGACACCGCCGGCTACGACGCCGCCGACCTGGCCGGCGACTACGAGCTGGTGACCCACGAGAAGAGCACCTACTTCAAGGGCCCGAAGAAGGTCACCGACAAGGACAGCACCGACTACCGCGGCGTCAACAAGCCGGTGAACATCACGCTCAACGAAGACGGCACCGTCTCCGGCGACCAGACCGGCACTTGGGAGGCGTCCGAGGGATCCAACCAGATGACGATCACGCTCGGCGACGTGACCTACACCGGTGACTTCGCCAAGCTGCCGCGCGACCTGGACGGCAAGGAGGTCATGACCTTCAGCGCCCTGGGCGGCAACCTGTGCATCTGGGGCTCGCAGAAGTAAGGAACATCCATGGCCATTCCCCAATATCCCCTGTCCCCCGGCCGCGTGGCCATCCATGATCCGGCGATTGTGGAGGACCACGGCACGTACTACATCTTCGGCACCCACCGCCGTTGCGCCCGCAGCACCGACCTAGTGCACTGGGAACGGTTCGAGAACAACCTGAGCCGCAACCCCGAATCCGTGCTCGGCAACATCTGGGAGGCGTGGCCCAAGCAGCCGGAAAACCCGGACCTCAACGGCAACACCTGGGCGCCGGATGTGATCTGGAACCCCGTGATGGGCAAATGGTGCATGTACCTGTCCGTCAACGGCCACGAGTTCCGTTCGGTGATCGTGCTGCTGACCGCGGACCGACTCGACGGCGACTGGACCTACGTGGGCCCGGTGGTCTACTCGGGGTTCGACGCGTCGAACGTGGACCGCACCGACGTGCCGCGCGTGCTCGGCGAACAGGCGGCGCACGATCTGCCCGACCGCTACCTCTCGCTCAAGGACACGCGCATCAACGCCATCGACGCCGCGCCGATCATGTGCGAGCACGGCGAGATGTGGATGAGCGTCGGCTCCTGGTTCGGCGGCATCTGGATGTTCAGGCTGGACCCGACCACCGGCCTGCGCGACTACACCGCCACGTACCCGTATGTCAAGGACGCCTGCGACCCGTACTACGGCGTGAAGGTGGCCGGCGGCTACTGGAACTCCGGCGAAGGCTCGTACTTCGTGCGCAAGAACGGCTGGTGGTACCTGTTCCTCTCCTACGGCTGGCTGGGCACGACCGGCGGCTACCAGATCCGCATCTTCCGCTCGAAGCATCTGACCGGCCCGTACGTGGACCAGAACGGCAACCCGGCGATCTGCGCCGGCGAGATCCCCGACAACCTGACGAAGGACACCGGCGTGCGGCTGACCTCGTCAGTGCTGTGGAGCGGCGGCCCCGACCGGATCGGGTCGGTCGAGGTCTCGCAGGGGCACAACTCGGTGCTGCACCGCCGTAGCGACGGACGGCTGTTCCTGACCTACCACACGCGGTTCATCGAGCGCGAGGGCGAGGATTACGAGACGCATATCCGCGAACTGCTGCCGACCGAGGACGGCTGGCTGGTGGCCGCGCCGTACGAGTATCGCGGACAGGCGGCCGTGCCTCCGACGCGGCCGGACTCGGTCGTGGGCGACTACGAGCTGGTTCGGCACGACCCGTACACGTTCTACAACGGTGAGCGCCATGCCGACGGCGAGTTCGTCGGCATCAACCGTCCGGAGACGATCACATTGCAGCCGGATGGCCGGGTGACCAGCGGCGGCATGGTTTCGTTCTTCGACACCCCGGACGCGAATCTGCCACGGTCGACGGACGGCCCGGTCGTGCGCGGCACCTGGCGGATGCTTGGCACCTGCGGTGCGACCAACGTGCGTTGCTGCGACACGGATATGGCGATCACGCTCGACGGCGTGACCTATACGGGTGTGTTCGCCGAACTGCCGCGCGAGACCGATGGCCGCACGACGCTGACGTTCTCCGCAATTGGCGGCAACCGGACCATCTGGGGCGCGCGTCTGGCGTGACGACGCCCCTCCAACACCTGATGCGGATGCCTTCTTCTCGTCAAAGGCATCCGCATCGTTCTATCACGAGCGCAGGCGGGCGGCGGCGGCCATGCCGCCGTCACCGTATGTGGGCGAGGCCATGAAGGCGCGCGAATCCGGCTGGCTCTCCAGCAACGCGGGGTGTTCGCGGACCGTGCGCTCCCACAGGTTGAGCCGGGCGATCGACGTGGCCTCGATGCCCAGGAGCGCATCCGTGAGATGAGCGGCGTATGCGGCATGATGTCTGTTGATGAGGTACCGCATCGTTTCCAGGCGTTTGTCCATGCTGGTGATGTTCGGACTTGCCGGCGCGGTGCGGTATTCGATCAATGGCTCGGGGGCGATGGCGATGCGAGGCTCCTGCCCGGTCGCGGTTGTGTCCGCCGCCGTTGCCGCGGCTGCGAGCAGCGACAGACAGAAGTCCCAGTCCTCGAATCCGGAGCGCATCGACTCGTCGTAGCCGCCGCATGCTTCCCAGACGGTTCGCCGGAACGTGAACGTCGCCGGGCAGGCGTTGCGCGACAGGAAGTCGGTGATCGTGCCGCCGGTCGGTTTGACGACCGCATCCAGCACACCGAAGGTCCGCAGCCAGCCGGACGCGGCGACGACGGACGCATCGCCGTCCAACAGACCGACCGTCGTCTCCAGGAACGTCGGCAGCAGCCGGTCGTCGCCGTCCAGCACGGTCACGCAGTCGGTCCGCGCCGCTCGGATGCCGACGTTGCGCGCGGCGGACGGTCCGGCGTTCCCCTGCCGGATGACGGTGATGTCGTCCGCTTGTTCCAGTTCGTCCAGCACTTGTACGGATGCCGGATCCGTCGACCCGTCGTCCACCACGATGATCGCGTCCGGACGCAGCTTCTGCCGCCGGACCGAATCGACGGCCTCGCGAATCATCTCGTTCTGGTTGTAACTGGTGATGACCACACTGACATTGCCCATGCCCACCATTATCCCCCGCATTTGTTCCCGATTATGCCCGTCGTCGTTCCGGTTTTCAGGCATAGCGAGCAGATGAACGCGGCGTTCTGCTTTTGGTTGCGGATCCGCAACCAAAAGCAGAACGCAAAACACACGACAAACTCGGCCGACAGGCAACAACACCACCCCCAGTGCACCCGAGTTCGCAACGCACAGTCGAGAAACCGGAACATACGAGGACTCTCGATGCATCATTGCATCCGACGATTCCGGCAAGCTTACCACTTAACTTACCACTTACTTACCAGATGTGGTAAGTAAGTGGTAAGTTAAGTGGTAAGTTGAAACACCAAGAGGCAACGAACACGGAGCAGACAACATGGGCACCGAGGATCTTGAACAACTCATCGCACATATGAGACAGATCGGCAACGACACCCAAACGTGTGAAGTCAAGGAAGCGTCGTCCAAACTTCCGGAGTCCGTCGTCGAGACCTTGTCCGCATTCTCCAACGGCACCGGCGGTACACTGATTCTAGGCTTGTCGGAGAAGAACGGCTTTACGCCGGTCAGCAACTTCAACGCCACCGCCATGCAGGAATCGCTGGCTGCGGCCTGCGCCAAGATGACGCCTCCGGTTCGGCCCATCACCGAAATCCTGCCCTTCGAGGGCATCAATCTCCTGGTTGCCGAGATACCGGCCATGTCCAAGAAAGACAAACCCTGCTACGTGACCACACGCGGGCGGTATCAAGGCTCATACATCCGCACGGGAGACGGCGACCGCAAACTCACCCAGTATGAAATCGACCGCCTTATCGAGGAACACACCCAGCCGACCTATGACGACGAAATCGTTACAGGCGCCACGCTCGACGACCTCGACAGGGATCTGGTATCCGCGTTCATCGCGCGGCAACGCGCATTGCACCCACGGGTGTTCGCGTCGAGGGACGATGAAACCATCCTTACCAGCATGCACGTTGTGCACCGCGACGGCGACATGCTCCGCCCTACTCTCGGCGGACTGATGTCGCTGGGCATATTCCCCCAACAATTCTTCCCACGCCTGAACGTGACCTTCACCGTGTTCCCCGGCACCACCAAGGCGGAAACCACGTCCGACGGCAGACGATTCCTCGACGCACAGACCTTGGTGGGCCCCATTCCCCTCATGATTGACGATGCCGTGAATGCAGTGGTCAAGAACATGCGCACCGGTGCCATCATCGACGGAGCATTCCGCAAGGATGTGCCCGATTATCCGGATAAAGCGGTCAGAGAGGCCATAGCCAACGCTCTTATGCACCGCGACTACTCCCCCGATGCACGCGGTTCGCAGGTGCAGGTGAATATGTATCTCGACCGTCTGGAAATCCTCAATCCGGGAGGACTGTTCGGCAATGTGACCATAGAGACTCTGGGGCATGCCGGCATTTCCGCCTCGCGCAACCAGTTCCTTTCCAACATATTGGAGACCACCCCGTACCCCGGGGGCGGGTACGTGGTGGAGAACCGTGGGACAGGCTATCAGGTAATCGAAGAGGAGCTGCAGGAAGCCCTCATGCCGCCGCCCGAACCGTCGAATACGCTGACGTATTTCTCGTTGACGTTCGCCAAACGTCGCGTCAGCGAAAGCGAACGCCGAGTCATCGCCTCGGACGATGTCGAAACGGCCATCATCGCATTGCTGCACGAGCAAAGTTCGGCAAGCACCCGCGAGCTCGTGGAGCTTTCAGGACTCTCACGGTCGGCCATTGTCAATCATCTCAATCGCCTTATCAAGGCCGACGTCATCGAGCCGACACACATCGCGCGAAGCCCCAAACAACGCTACCGACTCAAGCGATAGCCCGTTGCACGTGGCAACTTACCACTTGACTTACCACTTACTTACCAGATGTGGTAAGTAAGTGGTAAGTATGTGCGAAGCCGGCATTGGCGGATCATCACGATCGCGCCTGTTACCGTTCCCCGGTTTTCAGACAGGGACATAACGAAGGGTCCCGCAGCCATTGGAGCTGCGGGACCCTTCAGGAGTCTTGGCGCGCCGCCGTTGACGGCGGCACGTACGGAACCGCTCAGCGCATCGAACGGTTGATGGCGGAGATGATGGCCTTCAGCGAGCTGGTGATAATCGAGGAATCGATGCCGACGCCCCAAATCACCGTGGTGTCCGCCTCGTCGCCGATCTCGCACTCCACGTAGGAGGCGGCCATGGCGTCGGTGCTGGCGGTCATCGTATGCTCCACGTAGTCCATCACCGACACGTTGATGTCGATGGCGGCGATCGCGTTGATGAACGCGGCGATCGGGCCGTTGCCCACGCCCATCAGCTCGCGCTCGACCGGCTCATCCACGCCCACGTTCACGCCGCGGTCGAGCAGCCTGGCCTTGAGCACGGTGTCGGAGCCATCCTCACCGGAGGAGACCTGCACCTTGAGCAGCTTCAGGCGGCCCCACTGTTCAAGCGTCTCGTCATGGCTGTCGCCCACGATCGCGCCGGCGGCCGTGGCACCCGTCTCCTCGACCGGCAGGTACTCGTCCTTGAACAGACGCCAGATGTCCGCGTCCTTGACTTCCTTCTTGGTCTCGTCCGCATACTTCTGCACGATCTTGTCGAACTCCACCTGCAGACGCTTGGGCAGGTCGAGGTTGTGGTTCGTCTTGAGCAGGTAGGCCATGCCGCCCTTGCCGGACTGGGAGTTCACGCGGATGATCGCCTCATAGCTGCCGCCGACGTCCTTCGGGTCGATCGGCAGGTACGGCACGAGCCACACGAAGTTCTCCAGGTTGGCGCCGGCCATGTCGGCCGCCATCTGGCGGGCCTCCAGACCCTTCTTGATCGCATCCTGGTGCGAGCCGGAGAACGCGGTGAATACGAAGCTGCCCGCGTACGGGTGACGTTCGGAGATCTTGATCTGGTTGCAGTACTCGACCGTCTTGCGGATCTCCGGCACGTTCGAATAGTCGATCTGCGGGTCGATGCCCTGGGTCAGCATATTCAGACCCAGCGTGACCAGATCCACGTTGCCGGTGCGCTCGCCGTTGCCGAGCAGGCAGCCCTCGATGCGGTCCGCGCCTGCCAGAATGCCCAGCTCGGCGGCCGCCACGGCCATGCCCTCGTCGTTGTGCGGGTGCAGCGAGAGCACCACCGAATCGCGGTCCTGCAGATGGTTCGAGACATACTCGACCTCGTCGGCGAACACGTTCGGCGTGGTCATCTCCACCGTGGCCGGCAGGTTGATGATCATCTTGCGCTCGGGGGTGGGCTTGATCACGTCGATCACCGCATTGCACACCTCAACCGCGTACTCCGGTTCGGTGCCTGTGAACGATTCGGGGCTGTACTCGTAGTACAGCTCGGTCTCGCCGGCCTCGCCCTCCAGCTCCTTGCACAGCTCGGCCGCGTCGGTAGCGAGCTTCTTGATGCCTTCCTTGTCCTTGCGGAACACCACCTCGCGCTGCAGCACGGACACCGAGTTGTAGAAGTGCACCACCGCGCGCTTGGCGCCGCGCAGGCATTCGTAGGTCTTGCGGATCAGGTGCTCGCGCGCCTGGGTGAGCACCACGATCGTCACGTCGTCGGGGATGAGCTCACGCTCGATGAGCAGGCGGATGAAGTCGTAATCGGTTTCGGAGGCCGAGGGGAAGCCCACCTCGATCTCCTTGAAGCCCATCGAGATCAGCATGTTCCAGAAGCGCAGCTTGCGCTCCGAATCCATCGGGTTGACCAGCGCCTGATTGCCATCGCGCAGATCCACCGAGCACCAGCGCGGCGCGCGCTGCAGCCGCTTGCCCGGCCAGGTGCGCTCCGGATAGTCGAACGGCACCTGCTTGTCATACGCCACGTACTTGTTGTACGGCATCTTGCTCGGCTTCTGGGGTTCGCCGATGAAACGCGCCGGAGGCAGCAGCGGGTCGTTGTTCCCTCCGTTGGATGCGGCGGCCACCGCCGCAAGATCGAATACCGATGATTGATCCTGACCCATCTCTCCTCCTTTGCTTGGTAGCGCCGCCGACATGGCGGACCGTTGCATGGGTTGGCCACGTGCATGCACGCTTATGCCTCATACTAGCGCCTCAACCCGTCGCCGAACCCGTGCGTTTCGTACTCTGGTTCCGGCCGCTTCACAATCGGCTAGACGCCATACGGCTACGCTGAAAACCGGATACAGTGGAACCATGACGCTGCGATTCAACGAGGACGGCACGTTCCGCGTGCTGCAGATGGCCGACATCCAGGACAAGCCCGAGGTCAACCGGGACACCATCCGTCTCATCGAGGCCGCGATCCGTGAGGCCAAACCGGATCTGGTGGTGCTCACCGGCGACCAGATCCGCGGCTACGACCCGGCATACATCGACACCTTCCTGCGCCGCCGCGGCGAGAAGCCGGGCGCACGGGTGCGGCTCATCACCGAGGTCGAGGCCCGCATCTACGGCGTCAAGCGCAGGCACCCCGAAGCGGCCGAGCTGGCCGAACGGATGGCCGACCGTCTGGAGGACCGCGGCCATACCGCGCCGGCGGTGCTCACCAATGCCGAACCGCCGAGCATCGACGAACTCATGGCCGAGTCGGCCGACAAGGTCCGCCGAACCATCCAGGCGTTCCTGCAGCCGGTTGTGGATGCGGGGGTTCCCTTTGCCGTGACCTACGGCAACCACGACTTCCAATGCGGCATCCTGCCCGATGAACAGGATGATATGTATCGCGAACTCCCCGGCTGCATGAACCCGGTTGCACCCTCGGCGCGACCAACGGCGGATGCAGTGGACACGGCGGATGGCCTGAGCCGAGATGGAATGGCAAGCCAAACCCCGGACAAGCCGGGCACACCGTCCCCGGCCGAATCGTTGGGATTCGAGCCGGGCACGTTCGCGCTGCCGATCGAATCCGCGGACGGCTCGGGGCGCATCGCGATGGCGGTGATGATGGTCAACTCCGGCGATTACGCGGGCAAGCCCGAGGAGAACGACGCCGAGTATCCGGCGTATATCGCCAACTCGCGAGGACTGGACCTCGCCGATTCCGACGGCTACGGCACCCCCTCCCCCGAAGCGATCGCCTGGCTGGGCGGCGTGCAGCATGAACTCGGCGCGCGCAACGGCGACGGCCAACCGGTGCCGGCGATCGCGTTCCAGCACATTCCCCCGCAGGAGTTCTACGATTGCCTGACCGAGGTGCCGGCGTGGACCCCGAACGCCGTGGAGGGCGCACGCACGCACGCCGGCCACTGCTACGTGCTCAACGATGCGGTCTGCCGTCCCGGATCCAGACTCGGCGAGGCGATCGGCTGCGCGGACGAGAATGTCGGGCAGGTTGAGGCGATGCGCCAAGCGGGCGGCTATTTCGCGCTGTTCTGCGGGCACGACCACAAGAACGCCTTCGTCGGGCATGTGCACGGCATGGACCTGGGGTATGCGCCGACCTGCGGATTCGAATGCTATGGCCCGAAGTCGCGGCTGCGCGGGGTGCGGCTCTTTGAGTTTCATGAATCCGATCCGGCCGCCTATGAGACGCGGATGCTGACCTGGGGCGATCTGATCGGCAGATATTCCCGCAACGAGTTGCGTGTGTTCTTCGAAGATCACTGCATAACCGACGCCATCGGCTTGCGCAACGAGCTGCGCCGTCCGTCGGTGCTGGCCACGCTGGCGGGGCTTGGCGCCGCCGCGTTGGTCGGCGTCGCTGCGATGATTACCCGCCTGTTCAAACGCTGATCACGGGAAGAGGCTCACGCCTCGGCGGGCCATGCAGTACGCGTTGCCCAGCCAGGTGTGGCGGGAGTTGGGCCAGACCGCGCCCAGACGCGGGGCGTTCTGGCTCATCCAGATGCTGGGCACGCGGCCGTCGGCGCTGCGTGACCCCAGCAGGTTGAAACCGTTCTTCTCCAACAGCCATTCCGGATGTTGGGTGGCGATGGCGAGCCCTTCCTCCAGGGTGAGCGGCAAACGCTCGTCGGAGTCGATGAGTTTGCGCGCCACGTCGGGTTCGCGGTTGATGTAGCAGGTGCCGGTGTGTGGTTCGACCACCAGGTAGAACGGCCCCTCGGGTGGGGTGAACCCGTCCTGCGGCAGGAAGCTGGCGATGTCGCGCGGAGGCATGGTGGTGAATCCGGCCATGCGGTTGATGCTGGTCCGGGCGATCAGCGATTCCGGGGAGACCAGCTCGCGCGTGGGAATCAGAAGGATGTCGCCACCCAGATCGCTGTGTTCCAGCGCGGCGATCAGCGGCTGCGCGAGCGCGCGGAACGCGTCCTCGCTCATGTCGGCCACGTCCGCATATCCCAACGCCACAATACGGTCGAGCTGCCTCGACGCCTCTTCCGATGCCTTCGACATGCCTCCAGTATTCCACATGCCCGCTCCCACGGCCAGCATGTGGAAAAGGGCGAAAACGAAGTTCCCGCCGTCTCCTACAATGAGGGCACGTCATCCCCACGATTCCAGAGGTGAGATATGTCCGAAAAACTCAAGGTCGGCATCATCGGCGCGACCGGTATGGTCGGCCAGCGTTTTGCGACGCTGCTTGACAATCATCCGTGGTTCGAGGTGACCACGCTCGCCGCATCCGCCCATTCCGCAGGCAAGACCTACGAGCAGGCCGTGGGTGGCCGGTGGAAGATGGAGACGCCGATGCCGGCGGCCGTCAAGGACATGATCGTGCGGGATGCCGAGGATGTGGAATCGGTGGCCGCCGACGTGGATTTCGTGTTCTCCGCCGTGAACATGCCGAAGGATGAGATCCGCGCGCTGGAGGAGCGGTACGCCAAAACCGAGACCCCGGTGGTCTCCAACAATTCCGCGCACCGCTGGACCCCGGATGTGCCGATGGTGGTGCCGGAGATCAATCCGGAGCATTACGAGGTCATCAAGTACCAGAAGGCCCGTTTGGGCACCACGCGCGGATTCATCGCCGTCAAGCCCAATTGCTCCATCCAGGCGTATACCCCGGCGCTGGCGGCCTGGCGCGAGTTCGAGCCGCGCGAGGTGGTGGTGAGCACGTATCAGGCCATCTCCGGCGCGGGCAAGACCTTTGCCGATTGGCCCGAGATGGAGGGCAACATCATCCCGTTCATCTCCGGCGAGGAGGAGAAGAGCGAGCGCGAGCCGCTGCGGGTCTTCGGCCATGTGGACGAGTCCAAGGGGCAGATCGTGCCGTTCGACGGGCCGCTGCGCATCACCTCGCAGTGCATCCGTGTGCCCGTGCTCAACGGCCACACCGCCACGGTGTTCATCAACTTCGGCAAGAAGCCGTCCAAGGACGAGCTGATCGACCGTCTGGTCAACTACACGTCCGAAGCGTCGCGTCTGGGGCTGCCGCATGCGCCGAAGCAGTTCATCCAGTATCTGACCGAGGACGACCGTCCGCAGGTCCGCCTTGACGTGGACTATGAGGGCGGCATGGGCGTGTCCATCGGCCGTCTGCGTGAGGATACGCTGTTCGACTTCAAGTTCGTGGGTCTGGCCCATAACACGTTGCGCGGCGCTGCGGGCGGCGCGTTGGAGAGCGCCGAGATGCTCAAGGCGCTGGGCTATATCTCCACCAAGTAGGTCGGTACGCTGAGGCGGGAGGCAGTGACTGCCTCCCGCCGTTCTGTTTCGGGAAAACCGACCGGTTCAGCGACCGGTGCCGCCGTAGACCACGGCCTCCACCTGATCGGCGTCCAGCCCATAGGCGGTGTGCAGGGCGCGCACCGCGTCGTCGAGCTCCGGCAGCGGCACCAGGGCGGCGATGCGGATCTCGGAGGTGGAGATCATCAGCACGTTGATGCCATGGTCGCTCAGCGCGTTGAAGAACTTGGCCGCCACACCCGAATGCGTCTTCATACCCACGCCGACCACGGCCACCTTGCCGACGTTGTTGTTGATCTCGAACGCCTGATAGCCCAGTTCGTCCTGCTTGACCTCCAGCACCTCCTGCACGCTGCGCACCGTGGTCTCCGGCACGGTGAAGGAGATGTCGGCGGTGCCGGTGGAGGCACCGGCCTGCACGATCATGTCCACGTTCACGCCGGCCTCCGCCAGCTGGGTGAACACCTTGGCCGCCATGCCCGGCTCGTTCGGCACGCCGCGCAGCGTGGCCAGCGACTCGGTGCGGTCGTGCGCCACTCCGGAGATGACCGGGGCCTCCGGGCCCAGGTCGGGGAACAGATCGCCCATGGACTTGTTGTCATTCTCGTTCATTGGTCCGCCTTATCCGATGATGGGTTGTTGTCAGTCGATGTTGGGAAGCGTGCGGGGGTCCACGCCGTCCGGCACCACCAATGTGCCGGGCCGGTGGGAGAAGGAGCTGCGCACATGCAGCGGCATCATGAACCGCTGCGCGTATTCCACGCAGCGCAGGGCCAGCACCTTGGACCCGCAGGACGCCATCTCGGTGATCGAGTCGTAGTCGATGACGGGGATGCGGCGGGCCGTCGGCACGATGCGCGGATCGGCGGTGAAGATGCCGTCCACGTCGGTGTAGATCTCGCAGATGTCGGCGCCCAACGCCACGGCCAGCGCCACGGCGGAGGTGTCGGAGCCGCCGCGACCGAGCGTGGTGGCGTCGCCGCCCTCGTTGACGCCCTGGAAGCCGGCCACGATCGCCACGCTGCCCTTGTCCAGGGCGCGCTGCACGCGGTCGGGCTTGACGGCCTTGATGTGGGCGGCGCCGAACTGGGCGTCGGTCATGAATCCGGCCTGCGACCCGGTGAACGAATAGGCGTGGGAGCCGGCCGCATGGATGGCCATGGCCAGCAGGCTCATCGAGATGCGCTCGCCCGCGGTCATCAGCATGTCCATCTCGCGCGACGGCGGGTTGGAGTCGATGCTGAGCGCCTGGTCGATCAGATCGTCGGTGGTGTCGCCCATGGCGGAGACCACCACGGCCACGTCATGACCGGCGTTCTTCGTTTCGATGATGCGCCGCGCGACGCGCTTGATCGAATCCGTGTCGGCCACCGAGGAGCCGCCGTACTTCTGCACGATAAGAGCCACAGTTGGTCCAATCTTCTTCTTCCAATACCGCCCACGATTCTACGCAAGCGCCACGATTATATGGACGTCGCGACGGCGCGGACCGCACCAAGACCACGATGCGGGCCGCGAGCGCCCGTATACCGGGCAGTACCGGGATGCCCGGCAATCCATGGATGACGGTCGTCAGACAACACACGGCGGCCGCGGTGCGGGCTCATGCCTCCCGGCGGCCCTCCAGCGCACGGCCCAGCGTGATCTCGTCGGCGTATTCCAGATCGCCGCCGACCGGCAAACCGCTGGCCAATCGCGTGACGGTGATGCCGGACGGACGCAGCAGCGCGGACAGGAACCGTGTGGTGGCGTCGCCCTCGATATTCGGGTTGAGCGCCAGGATGACCTCGTGCACGCCGCCGTCTTCCTTCAGCCGTTCCAGCAGTTTGGGGATGTTCAACGATTCCGGCCCCACGCCGGCCATCGGGTTGATCGCGCCGCCCAGCACATGGTACAGGCCGTGGAACGTGTGCGTGCGCTCGATGCTCATGACGTCCTTGACCTCCTCGACCACGCAGATCACACCGCGGTCGCGCCGCGGATCCGCGCAGATCGGGCAGGGGCTCGATTCGCAGACGTTGCCGCACACCTCGCAGAACCGCACCTTGGTCTTGACCTCGTCGATCGCGTCGATCAGGTTCTGCGATTCCTCGTCGGAGGCCGACAGCAGGTAGAAGGCGATGCGCTGCGCGCCCTTCGGCCCGATGCCGGGCAGTTTGGCGAACGCGTCGATCAGACGCTGGATCGCGCCGTCATACACCAGTGCCATCGTCGCACTCCTCTCCGTTCCCGTCCGTGGGGACCACCGCGTCGATTCAGTTCGACCCGTGCTTGGACGGCTGGGCGTTCTTCGGGTTCTTCGGGTCGTCCGCGGCGAATTCCTCGACCTTCTTGACCTCGAAGATCTTCGAGAGCTCCTCCACGCTCAGCGCGGTGGCCGTGCCCAGCGATTCGTCGCTCAGCGAGTATTCGTCCTCGTCCGGATCGACCTGGGGTCCGGATGGTTCGCCGGGTCCGGCGGTCTCGGCCGCGTGCGCATCGAATCCGCCTGCGGCCGGAACAGCCGACCACGGATCGTCCGCGGTGGCATCCGAGGCCGCGCCCGCAAGGAAATGCCGCTCATGGCCCGCAGCCGGCTGCGACGCCTGCCGTGGGGCCGGTGACGTCTGCGATACGCCCCCGTCCAGCACGGCCTCCGATGCCTGCGGCGCCGGCAGCGGATGCGCCCAGGGATCGTCGTCATCGCTCAGGTCGGGAACCGCGACATGCTTACGCGGGGACGACATCGGTGGTACGGGCGTGATCGGCGTCATCCAGGGGTCATCATCGTCCGGCGACTCCGCATTGGAGACGGGCGACGATGCGCCCGGGTGCGACGGGGTTCCTCGGTGCCCGGGTTCGTCGGATTCGGAGGACTCCTCGCCATCGTGAGCCGCGTGGCTCCCCGGTTCGGCCGCGGCGCGACCGGCGGTCATGGCCGCCGTGCTGGCCGCTGCGGCCTCGGCCTTGGCCATGAGGATCTGCGTCTTCACCTGCTTGACCTGTTCGGGGCTCAGACGCTTGATGGGCACCACGTGTTCGCCGTTCGCGGCCACGCCCGTGGGCGCGATCATCGTATGCGCGCCGAAGGTGCGGCGCACTTCATCCAACACCACATTGGCGGCCTTCTTGCCGCCGTGCTCCGCATCGGTGGCCACAGCCAGCGAGAACGCGTGCTGGCTCAGCGCGCTGTCGAAGGTCATCGACAGCCGCCCCTTGCCGGAGGCGTCCACGGCGTAGGAGACGGTCGGCACCTTGCCGTGATCCACGTACTCGCGAATCTCCTCGGGCAGCGCCGCCAGCACGGCCTCCCACTTCTGCTCCGGCGTGCGCGCGTCGGGTTGCCGCGGTTGTTCCGCAGCGGGTTGCGCGGCCGGCTGCGAAGTGCCGGCCGGTTCCCGATGCCCGGCCACGGCATCGGACGACGCGCCCGCGACGGGACGCTGCGCCGCCGTGGCGGCACCCTCCTGCGGGGACGCCGTGGATGCGCTCGGGACACTCGCCGGCTGCGGCTTGCGATTGCGCGCGGCACCGACGAACCCGACGTGGGGCGCGGGCTGGGACGCCGTCTGACCGGCGGCCTCCGCGGAACCGGATGATTGCGGGGCGGCGGACGCGGCCGGCACGAATCCCTGCTCACGGCCGGCCAGCAGTCGCGCGGCCAGCAGCTCAAGCCGCATGCGCGGCGAGGTGGCGCCGGACATCGACCCCAACGTCGTGTTGATCATCTCGGCCATCGCCGTCAGCTCCGGCAGACTCAGCGCGGCGGCCTGACGATGCAGACCATCCATATCCGAGGCGGCGTCGTCGCCCAGCACGTGTTCGGCGCGTTCACCACCCAACGTGAGCACCAGCAGATCGCGGACGCGAGCCAGCAGATCCTCCACGAACCGGCGTGGATCGAACCCGCCGATCACCACCTTCTGCACCACGCCGTACAATGCCTCGCCGTCCTTGGCGATCACCGCGTCGACGGCTTCGCCGATCAGCTCCTCCGGCGTGAACCCCAGCAGCGCCACGGCCGAATCATAGGGGATCGCACCGTCCACGGCGCCGACCATCAGCTGGTCGAGCACCGACAGCGTGTCACGCATGGAACCGCCGCCCGCACGCATGGCGAGCTTGAGCACGCCAGGCTCGGGCCTGATGCCCTCCTGCTCGCAGATGCGTTCCAGGTACGGCCCCATGACCTCCTGCGGCACCAGCCGGAACGGATAATGATGGGTGCGCGACCGGATGGTGCCGATGACCTTCTCCGGTTCGGTGGTGGCGAAGATGAACATCACATGCTCGGGCGGCTCCTCCACGATCTTCAGCAAGGCGTTGAAGCCCTGCGGCGTGACCATATGCGCCTCGTCGAGGATGAAGATCTTGTACCGGTCGCGCGCGGGGGCGAAGCCGGCGCGTTCGCGCAGTTCACGGGCATCGTCCACGCCGTTATGGCTGGCCGCGTCGATCTCCACCACGTCGATCGACCCCGGGCCGCCGGTGGCCAGGTCCTTGCAGCTTTCGCATTCGCCGCACGGATGCGACGTGGGGCCCTGCGCGCAGTTCACGCAACGCGCCAGGATGCGGGCGGAGCTGGTCTTGCCGCAGCCGCGCGGCCCGGAGAACAGATAGGCGTGGGTGAGCTTGCCCTGGTCGAGGGCGCGCATCAGCGGCACCGTGACCTGGTCCTGGCCGATCACGCCGTCGAAGGTGTCCGGACGATACCGCCGATACAGTGCGAGTGCCATGGCCGCCTGCCTTTCACATCCCCGTGCCGCCGTTGTCGATTCTTGTAGTGTGTTCACATTACCCCACCGACGGGAACGGGCCACGGCGAAGACCCTCATCCATACGCGCTGTCATGCGGAGGCTCGCCGCCGAACACGGCGGCCGTCAGCAGACGAATTCGCCGGTCAGCGAATCACGGCCGTCGCGGCGGATGACCACCGAGGACCGATCATCCAGCCGGCGCAGCTGCTGATCCGCGACCGCCGGGGGCACCAGCACGCGCAGCGCCCGGTCCATAGCCGTCACCTTCACCGGCAGATCACCCACGTATTCGCCGTCCGCCATCAGCATGGGCGGCACCGGGTATCCCTCGATGCGGGAGATCTCCACTTCACGGACGCGACGCCATCCGAACAGCGGGTGGGCAAGCAGCCGGCCGTTGTAGACGTTCGGCACGATCCGCGCGAGTTCCCCGAGCTTGGACATGTGGTCGAGCCACACCAGGTCCAGCAGCCCGTCATCGAAACTCGCGTACGGGCAGACCTCGATGCCTCCGCCGATATGCCGCGAGTTGGCCACGGTCAGCAGCGGCGAGACGATGTCCCGCTCATCCACACGGCCGTCGGCCAGCACGGCACGGACATGGTATCCGTATGCCTTGAGCCGGGTCAGTTCCACCGCCACGGCGGCCAGGTACCGCAACGACCCGTTCGGCAGATGCGAATGGTTCGCCCGATCGTTGATGCTGGCGTCCACCCCGCAGGACAGCATGCCCGCATAGTAGCGGTCGATGGACGCGGATTCGCCGATGCCGGTCACATGCCCCATGTCCACATCAAGGGACGTGCCGCATGCGATCGCGCCCACAATGCCTTCGACCGCCGTCTCGATACGGTTCACCGGCAGCTCCAGTCCACGGGCGAAGTCGTTGCCCGACCCCACCGCCACGATGCCCAACGGCTTGCCGCTGCCTCCGATGGCGTTGGCGCCGAGCGCGATCATGCCGTCGCCGCCCACCACCACCAAGGCATCATAGAGTTCCGCGTGCTGCCGCGCGTTCGCCAACGATTCCTCGAAGCTGCCGCCGGTCAGATCCATGACGGCGAAGCCGTACCGTTCGCCCTCCCGGCCCAGCAGGTCGAACGCCTGTTCGTAGGATTCCTCGCCATGACCCTTATCCGCGATGGGGTTGCCGATGCATGCCACCGTTCCGATCGTTTCTGCCATACCGTCACCTTATCCGATACCGATGGTTCCACGCCAGTGTTTCACGGAATGTCGCACCGTTGCGGACCGGCACGGGATCGCCGTTCCACCCATGCCGCCACGGGAACGCCCGTGGGCGATCGGATCGTCACCGTCACATCCTCATCCTCGATGGCGCAGGATTCCAGCTGTGCATCCTGCGCGGAGGCGATCGTCCGCGCCGCCGCGCATGGGTCGGCGCCGCCCTCCAACAGCATCCGAGCCGCGGATACCGCGGCCATGTCGGCCACGCCACGCGCCTTCGCCCCGGCGATCAGCACGGCGCCTCCCGCCGCAAACGCCCCCATCAGCAGGGCGACCACCAGGATCAGCATGACGCCGGCCACCGTGCCCGACCCCTCGTCGCAATCGCCCCAACCGCGGCCACGACGCCACTTTCGTTCAACGGCCATGTATTTCGATTCGTCCACCATCAACACCCCCTTTCCATCATCCACCGGATCGGCAGCGGCAACGCTGTCACTGTGCGACGCCGGTGGCCTCAGCCGTCACCACAGTGGGCAGCACACCCAGCGGATCAGGGATGACCGGGCAGGACACCGTGACGCTCACCGCTTCGCTGCCATACGTCACCGACACCGACGAGTCCGCTCCGGCCACCGCCTGGGCAGCTCCGACCGGGTCCGACTCGTCACCGGCAACGACGATCTCGCGAACGGCAACGGCCGCCGCATCCTGACAGCTCATCGATACCGTCACCGTACGGGCGAGCGCGATCAGTACCACGGCGACCAAGATGACGGCGGGGAGCACCACCGCGAATTCCGCGGTGACCGCTCCCTCGTCCGCCGCCAGACGCCAGCCCCGCCACAGTCGATGGTTGCGCCGACGTTGCCCAGCGACTCCGAAGCGAATCCGCCAGGCACCACGCCGCCGATTCATCCGCTGGCTCATGCCACGTTCAACGCCTGCTTGACGATATCCGTCAGCAGGTTCTTCACCGTTCCGGATTTGAGAATCGCGACCAGCAGCGCCGCGAATCCGGTGGCCGCCACCAACACCACCGCGTATTCGGCGGTGGCCGCGCCCTCCTCCGGCTCCACCGTCAACGTTCTCATCCGTGCGTCCAACAGGCAGATCCCGCGTTCCGCCCGCTCACGCCATCCCGCCACGCGTTCGCGCAACGGCACCGATATGCCGGTCCCCGCGCCGATGGCATCCGTCTGCTTGCTCATGATGTCCCCTTACGTAGTAGTGCGCCCGATCGGATGACCGGGTGCACACCACTATGGACCACAACGGATTCCGGCGCCATGGCATCCGGGCAATGTGGTCGAACGATACCGGGTTATCCACACCCCGGGCATGTCGTCCACCGATATTGTGGACGGATGGCTCATACCCAGGAACCGCATTCGCCGCCGTAGTGCCAATCACCAGGCACGGCCCATGGGAATAACCGGCGGCTCCAACATCCGCCATCATCAGGATGAACCGCGTGGCGCGTTCCACGGAAGCCGCACCACAGTGGCGGGTCAGAGGAACGACGCCACCGAGGGGATCACCCCGACACAGATGAACGCGGGCAGGAAGCACAGCCCGGTCGGCATCAGCAAACGGACGGACAGCTTCGCCGCGCGCCGTTCGATGCCGGTCCGTGCGGCCCCATCGACGCGTTCGATGGCGGCGGTCAATCGCTCCTCCGGCGAAGCACCGTACAGCCACGCGTCCTCCAACGCATCCCTGACCTGCCGGCAGCTCACCCCATGCCGCCGTTCCTGACCGCACGGCACCACCCACGCCTCATGCCATGGCACGCCGCGGCGCAGCCCCTCCGCCACTCCGCACAGATCGCCGCCGAACTCCCCGCCAACCGCCCTCCCCACCTCGTCCAATGCCGTGGGGATCGATGACCCCTGCCGAATCACCACGGCAAGCATCCCCATCACCGCAGTCACGGAGGGGTCCTCCCACACCGCCTCCGACGATCCGCCGTCCGGCAACCGGCCATAGCGTCGCTCCAGCAGCATCCACGCCATGCAACCCATTGAGACCGCCGCGCCCCACATCCACCACCCCATCGTCATGAATCCCCCTCGTCCTCGAACAAAGCGCGCAGCCACACCAGACCAATCAGATAGCAGACCCCTCCCAGTCCCAGACACGCCATCCCGCCGGCCGAACCGAGCAGGAACCCCACCGGGTCGCCTCCCAGCAGCATGCCCATCGCCACCGTGAGGAACGGCAACGCCGACAACAACCTGACCGTGGCCAACGGCATGGCGAAGGCGTTGCGGCGCAGGTCCTCCATCATGCGCAGCCGTCGATAGTCGTCGGCCACCACGTCGAGGCAACGCACCATCTCGCAGCCCGAACGCTCGCTCAGCCGACACGCGGCCGTGAACTCGAACGCCATCGACTCCACCTGCCGCATGGTCTCGTCACGATTCCGGGTACGCCGCAGCACCGCAGCCATCCTGGCCACGGTAATGGACCGTGTGGCGAACGGATACCTTCCATGGCTCCCCAATGCCTCCTGCACCGTCCCACCGCCGCGCAGGCGGCCACGGACCTGGGCGAGGAACTCCCCCATGCCTTCGCCCGTCGGCGTACCGGCACCGGCGTTGCCGCCACCGCCGCAGCTCCGCCGCCGCAATCTGCATACCGCGCTTGGGCGCCATGCGGCGGCCACCGCGGCGGCCACCGCAACGGACGCGCACACGGCCCAGCCCGTCATGACCCCGCCGCCATCCACCGGCGCCGGAACGGCTCCCATTCCGGCGCATACGCGGCGCGTCGGCCATCCCATGCGGCGATCGGCACGCCGGACAGGCTGCCGCGGTCATACACCAGGCAACCGATCTGGCCGATATACCGTCGGCCATTGCGCCGTTCCAGGTGCAGCACCACGTCGAAGGCGCCGGCCGTCAACATCGCCAACGCCTGGGGAGCCAACCCCGCCAATAGTCCCAGGGCTTCCATCCGCGCCGGCACACGGGCCACACCATCGGCGTGCAGGGTCGTCATACCGCCGTGATGCCCGGAGTTCAGCGCACGCAACAGATCGGCGATCTCCTCGCCCCGGCATTCGCCCAGCACCACACGGTCCGGACGCATACGCAGCGTGGCCTTCACCAGTTCCGGCAATCCCACCGCGCCCGCACCCTCCACGTTGGCCTCGCGCGAGACCAGCGACACATGGTTCGCCAGCCCCAGCATGCCGAGCTCACGCACCTCCTCCACCGTTACAATGCGTTCGCTCGCGCCGCACTCGGCGAGCAGTGCCTTCATCAATGTGGTTTTGCCGGTGCCCGTACCTCCGGTGATCAGGATGGTCGCGCGCCTTGATACCAGCCCTCTGAGCAACGGCAGCCACGCCTCCGGCATAGCGCCCCGGACCGCCAACGATTCCAACCTGGGCACGCCGCATTCGGGGAAACGGATCGAGATCGCAGCGCCCTGCGGCACCAACGGCGCGATCACCGCATGCACGCGTATGCCGCCGGCGGTCGAGGCATCGGCGATCGGACAGGCATCGTCCAGCCGTCGGCCAAGCTGCGCGCACAGCTGCACGGCGTAGTCGCGCACGGTCTGCGGGGAGCGGAACGCCGCATGCGGATGAAACTCGTCCATCCCGTTGCCGCGATCAACCCACACACGCCCGTCACAGGTCACCGCCACATCGGTGATATACGGATCATGCGCCACATCCTCCAACGGCCCCAGCATCAATCGGTCATCCATCCCCACCCCCTCGGGCCATCATCGACTCCACGCTGTCCGTCAGTCGCCGGATGGCACGACGGTTGCGGCCTCGGAGCGCGCGCAGCCCCAGCCCCTGGAGCATATCGTCGTGCAGATGCCTGTCATACCGCACCCATGCTTCGAGCGGCGCATCCAGATAGTCCTCGGCCTCCGCGCCGCTCACCACACCCTTGCCGCCCGCGCCATGGGGATGGATGCCAACCAGCAGCGTCCTCTTGCGGAGCGTGCCGGGGACGCGCTCCAGCCAGACCTTGGCCCTGGCCAATCCCAACACCGACAGCTCCACCGCCACAACCTGAACCCCGGCCGCCACACCGGGCAACCTCTGGCCGAGAGGACCACGCCCGGTATCCACCACCACCGCCTGGCTCGACTCGCACAGGGCGTGCAACACCGCCTCCACTTCCCATGAGCCCGGAGCATCGCCGCTCCATGGGTTGCATGCCAGCACACCGATACGCCCCCACTGCGGCAGCTCATGGGCCAGCGCCCCGCCGTCGATGCGTCCGAGCGGGGCCTCCACCGTTTCGAACCGGAGCCCGGATTCCCCTTCCAGGCCGAGCAGTACGTCGAGGCCACCGCCGCCGAAGTCGGCATCGACCAGGGTACACCGGCGGCCCCGCCGATCCAATTCGGCGGCCAGCATGGCCGACATCGTGCTGGCGCCGAGTCCGCCGCTGACGGCTGTGACCGCGACCAGATTGGCGCGCAGCGTGGCGGCGGCCAGCGCCGGCGGCCGAACGCCCCCGCCGCGGCCGACAGAGGGTAACGCCATGGCGGAAACCGTCCGGTGCCGCGCCTGCACGGCGACGTCCGTGGTCTTGTCCCGCCGGCTACGCGGCGGTGATGTGGTTCCTGATGTGGTGCTCATACGACGATTGAATGCCCTGCCCCGGCTCGTACTCAAGCCCGCTGGGCCAATGTGGTCGAACGATGCCGGGTTATCCACACCGCCGGCATGTCATCCACCGCGGCACCCCCATATGGCGTCCCATATGACAACACGCCTCCGAACGGCCATGGGGTTATGACTTATGGGCCGACTGCCCGCGCACATAATGACACATAACGAGAAGACCCGCCGAAGCGGGTCTTCCGACAAGTCCAACAGCGGCGGAATCGCAACACAACATCATCGTTGTAACGGTAAGTCTTTCCAATGCCCGTTCAACGTAACAGTCCTTTGTGACCATACACTTTTGTGGGCTTCCACCTGTTCAGTTGTCCTTGTACTTGCCATTATGCTCGGCGCTGCGCCAGGCGCAACCCGAAAACCACGAATGTGTTCTTTTTTGCCGAAGTGTTCCGCAACCGAACATCGTCACGCCCTCCATGAGAGGTCCTGCGACTATCGAACGGGTTCCGATGTTCGGTTCTGTTCGCATCACCGCAGCGCGGCGTGTCGCACCACCATCCCGTGGACCCTCATGCGCGGCCATCGTTCACCGTCGCCCGCCGTGCCGTCCCACACCGCCGCCTATCCGCACGTCCAACTCCCCCCGCGCGCACATGCCAAGCGATTATCGTGATGGGACCGAACTGAGCACCCGCCCGATTCCACCCGCCGACTCCGGACGCCCGATCGCCCCAACCATGCCCCCAACGAGACAGTTTATGTAAACAGCGGTTGAATTCTTGCGTTTTCGCGTGCGCCGCAATCGTTGTCATCCTAAAGTAGAGGACTATGGCACAAATATTCGACGCATCATCGAAGGCGATCCTGCGCAGCCAAATCGCTGAGCACATCGCCGAAACCGATAAGGACGACAGGCGCGAGGCTCGCGACGGCGAGGCCCCGCTGCCCGATGACCGCTTCTTCGAGCGTGAGCTGAGCTGGCTCAAGTTCAACTGGCGTGTAATGGAGCTCGCCCAGGACGAAAGCCTGCCGCTGATCGAACGCGCCAGCTTCGCCGCGATCTTCGCCTCCAACCTGGACGAGTTCTTCATGGTCCGCGTGGCCGGCCTGAAGCGCCGCATCGACACCGGCATCGCCGTGACCTCATCAAGCGGCCTGAGCCCCCGCCAGCTGCTCCGTTCCCTGGGCGAACAGGCACACGCCATGCAGGACGAGCACGCCCACTACGTGGTGGATACGCTGCTGCCGGCCCTGGCCGACGAACGCATCGTGCTGCTCAACTGGGACCAGCTGAGCACCTCCGAACAGGAGCGTCTGTCGCGCTACTACCGTCAGCAGGTGTTCCCGGTCCTGACCCCGCTGGGCGTGGACCCGGCCCACCCGTTCCCGTACGTCTCCGGCAAGTCGCTGAACCTGGCCGTCATCGTGGAGAACCCCACGTCCGGCAAGTCGCACTTCGCTCGCGTGAAGATTCCGGACAACCTCAACCGTCTGGTGCCGGTCGACGACCGCACCGACGAGGAGGGCGCCGAGGAGCGCTACGGCTTCATCACGATGGAGAACCTGATCATCGCGCACCTGGAGTCGCTGTTCCCGGGCATGATCATCAAGGAGGCCCGTTCCTTCCGCGTGACCCGTAACGAGGACATCGACGTGGAGGAGGACGACGCCGAGAACCTGCTCAACGCGATGGAGAAGGAGCTGCTGCGCCGCCGCTTCGGACCGCCGATCCGCCTGGAGATCTCCGACGCGACCAGCCCGTTCCTCTCCCAGCTGCTCGCCGACCAGCTCGGCGTGACCGCCGACGAGGTGTACCGTCTGCCGGCCCCGCTGGATATGACCGTGCTGTTCGAGCTCGGCGGCATCGACCGTCCGGACCTGAAGTACCGTCCGTTCGTGCCGACCACGAACCGCCAGATCGCCGAGGTCGAGTCCAGCCGTGCGCAGGACATCTTCGCCGCGATCCGTCAGCACGACATCCTGCTGCACCACCCCTACGACTCGTTCTCGACCTCCGTGCAGGCGTTCCTGGCGCAGGCCGCGGCCGACCCGAAGGTGCTGGCCATCAAGCAGACGCTGTACCGCACCTCGAGCAAATCCCCGATCATCGACGCGCTGATCGACGCCGCCCACGCCGGCAAGCAGGTGCTGGCGCTGGTCGAGATCAAGGCGCGATTCGACGAGGACGCGAACATCGCCTGGGCACGCAAGCTCGAACGTGCCGGCGTGCACGTGGTCTACGGCATCGTGGGCCTGAAGACCCACTGCAAGATCTCGCTGGTGGTCCGTCAGGAGGCCGACGGTCTCAAGCGGTACTGCCATGTGGGCACCGGTAACTACAACCCGAAGACCGCGCGCCAATACACCGATCTGGGCCTGCTGACCTGCGACCCGGTGGTCGGCCAGGACCTGACCCGCCTGTTCAACCAGCTGTCGGGCTACGCGCCGAAGTCGAGCTTCCACCGCCTGCTGGTGGCGCCGCGCACTATCCGCACCGGTCTGATCCAGCGCATCCGCCGCGAGGAGGACGCCGCGCGCGCCGGCAAGGAGGCGTGGATCAAGATCAAGGTCAACGCGATCGTGGACGAGAAGACCATCGACGCGCTGTACCGCGCCAGCCAGGCCGGGGTCAAGATCGACATCGTGGAACGCGGCATCTGCGCGCTCAAGCCGGGTGTGCCGGGACTGAGCGAGAACATCCGCGTCCGCTCGATCCTCGGCCGGTTCCTGGAGCACAGCCGCATCTACGCCTTCTGCAACTCCGACGGCCCGCAGATCGGCGAAGGCCCGGTCTCCGGCCCCGAGGTGTGGATCGGTTCCGCCGACCTCATGCACCGCAACCTGGACCGCCGCGTCGAGGCGCTGGTGCGCATCACCGACCCGGACCAGATCAACGAGCTGATCAGCTACGTCGACCTGCAGATGGCGGACAGCACCGCCTCCTGGCATATGCAGCCGGACGGCACCTACATCCGCCACTCCCGTGACGAGGAGGGCCGTCCGCTGGTCGACAGCCAGGACTACCTGATCAAGCGTCATCAGCGCCGTCCGCGCGGCAACAGCTGACGCCGTATTCCGCATACCGCACGATGGCCGGCCCCACGGGGTCGGCCATCGTCGTTTCTTAAGAAAACTACGTAGCCGCAACCCGGGAGTGACCTACAATGAGAGGAATGGGAAACGAAGTCAGACGAGTCGTGGAAGCGGCGGGCGGCATTCTCTACCGTTGGCGCGAAACGCCGCCGAACGCATCCGATTCCCCGGAACATGACCTCGACAACCTCCAGGTCTGCATCGTCCACCGTCCCAAATACGACGACTGGAGCTGGCCGAAGGGCAAACTCGATCCCAACGAGTCGCATCGCCACGCCGCGGTCCGCGAACTCGGCGAGGAAACCGGCACCACCGTGGAGCTCGGCCCATACCTCGGCGAGGTCGAATACCCGTTGTCCGAAGAGGGCAAGAAAACCCGGCGGTCCAAGGACCGTACCGTCGACACCAAGCACGTCATGTTCTGGATGGCACGTCCGGTCGAGGCCGTGGACGCCGAACACCTGATCGACGCCTTCGGCCCCGTGCACCGCGCCGACGTCGGCGAGATCGACGGCATCAGCTGGGTGTCGGTACGCGAGGCGCGGCGCATCCTGACCCACTCCACCGACAAGGACCTGTTGGCGATCTTCGTGGACCGCGTCAGGGAAGGCGCCGCTCGCTCGCACGCGATGATCATCGTGCGGCACGGCAAGGCGGAGGCCCGCAAAGTATGGAAAGGCACCGACGCGAACCGCCCGATCACCCCTCGCGGCGCGGCCTACGCCTTCGCCCTGAACCGCGAACTCGCCTGCTACAACCCGACACAACTGGCCACGTCGCCGTGGATGCGCTGCCAGGAAACCCTGCAGGTGCTCTCCTGGCAGACCGACCGCCCGATGAACCACGTGGACGAGCTGACCGAAGACGCCTTCGCGGAGGACCCCGACGCAACATGGCGGCGGTTCCTGCAGGAGATCCAAGACACCCTCAACAACCGTCGCAACACGGCCATCTGCATGCATCGTCCGGTCATCGGGGGCATGTTCGACCACCTGCGCGGCATGTGCGCCACCAAGCTGCTCGGCAAACGGCTCATCGCCAAATCCCCGTATATGCCCACCGGTAACGCCGTGGTACTGTATGTCATCGATTCACCCAACGGTCCCCGCATCATCGACATCCAGAAGGTGGCCCCCATTGTCTACTAGCGCACTGCACTACGGTTCCGGTTCGATCCTGTCCAGCCGCTCCGGGTTCGCCGCCTCCACGGGCGGCGCGCGGCCGGCGCGCCCCGGCCAGCTCAGCCAAGGGCTGCTGGACGGCCTGGCGGGCGGCGCCGATCCCGAAACGATTCGCGAGCTCAGCCATACCTCCGCGGCGGCCCTGCTCGACCGGGTGCACCACACCGAGGATCCGGAGGTGGTCGCACGCGTGCTGACGCTGGTCGACCACGAGGGCGTGGACGTCATCGCGGAGCTGTGGAGCCACGCGGAGCCCGATTCGCTGCCGGGCGTGCTGTGGCGGCTGTACATGCTGCGGACATGGATGCGCAAGCGGACGACCGCGATCGCGCAGTTGTGGCGGCTGGGCGAGCCGACCGTGACCTCGGCCTCGGTGATTGCGGGCGTGAACCAGGCCCCCACCGAAGAGGACATCGCGGCCACCGCCGATTCGATTCTGGCCGGTGCGTTCACGGGTGATTTCGCCGTGGCATTGGACCGTGCGGCAGTGTTCACCGACGTGGTGGCCAACGGGCTGCGGCTCCAGGCGCACCGGATGGTAGCGGGTTACGGCCCCGACGCCGCCGCATCCGACGAGGAGAAGACGACCCGTGCCAAGGCCGCACGGCTCATGCACACGGCCGCCAACCTGATGAGCACCGCCAAGGTGTTCCATCGCGGCGCCGTCCTCTGGCGTCACGGCAAGCTCGAATAGCCCGGCGTGGCATATGCCGCGAACCGGTACAATATAAATCCGCGCCGGACCGTGCTTAAGCCCCGGGCTCCATTTGTTGCCGCCGCGAGCGGCGTTTGCGCCGACAGGCGCTTTCACGGTTCGGCGCTTTTCCTTCGCCTCTTACCGTGTGGAATCGCGACGCACCAGATCGAACGACGTCACGTACCGGCGTGCCGGTTCCGTCGTTCCCTCGATGCGCGCGATCAGCATGTCCACGGCATGCCGTGCGTAATCGTCCACGTGCGGGTCGATCGTCGTCAATCCGGGCATGCAGTACTCGGCATCCGGCACGTTGTCGAACCCGATGACCTGCATATCCTGCGGCACGCGCACACCGCGCCGCTGCAGCTCGTGGATCACCCCGATGGCGAGTGCGTCGTTCAGGCACATGACCGCATCCGGACGCGGCGCATCCGGATCATCCAGCAGTCCAGCCACGGCGTCGCGGCCGCCGGACTGCACCCACGTGGCGTTACGGACCAGCCGCCAGTCGACCTGCAGGCCTCGCTCCTCATGGGCCAGCACATATCCGCGGGTACGCATCATGCTGGTAGTTTCGGGCAACGGCTCGCGGTCGGCGTCCGGGCACGCGTTCTCCGCAGTGCCGCCGATCAACGCGATCCTGCGGCATCCCGAATCCAGCAGCGCCCCCACCGCGGTGCGTACGGCCTCCACGTTCGGCATCGTGACCCAATCGGCCAGTCCCTGCGTATCGTAATCGCCCACGATCACCAACGGATACGGCTGATGCAGTATCGTGCGGTCCGCAATCGGCGAGCCCATGAAGAAGATCCAGCCGTCCGCGGCCAGCTTCTTCGTCTCCGGGATCGCCTGCGCCAAGCCGCCGGCGCTGTTGTAGGTATCGGTGATCACCGCGTACCCGCGGGAACGTGCCGCCGCCACGATGCTGTCGGCGAGATAGGGCATGAACGGCTGGCAGAAATCGGTGATGGCCAGTCCGATGAGCTTCGTACCGCCGGTTTTCATGGCCCGGGCGGACACGTTGACACGGTATCCGAGGCGTTCGATGGCATCCTGGACACGCTGGCGCGTCTCCGGGCGCATACTGCCGGTGTTGTTCAGCACATTCGACACCGTCTTGATGGAGACGCCCGTCTCGCGCGCCACGTCGGTGATGGTCACACGTTTCGCCACAGCACCCCTCTCGTCGCACCATCGGGCATGTTCCGCACGGTTCAGTCGGAACGCCCGTCTGATTCCAGCATAACGCGTTTTCCCCAGCCGGTCCGTTCCCTTCCGCCCGGCCCGGGGAGCAGGGCCGTGCGATCCGTCCTTCTCCAGAACGGACCGCGCGGCCCATCGCGTCACTTGACGTGCAGGGCGGTCCAGCTCACCGGCGGCAGAGAGACGCGGACCACGCCGGACTCGGCATCGTACATGGCCGACCCGTTGGCGTGCGGGGTCACACGGTTCTGGTCGTCGAGCGTATTCGCGGCGAACAGGTCGTCGTCGTGCAGCGTCTGCGCCTCCACGGATGCCGGCGCAGCGCCGTCCTGCAGCTTGATCTCGAACTCGGCGGTCGACTCGAGGGAACGGTTCACCGCGAACACGGCGAGGGACCCGTCGGCACAGCGCACGGCCACGGCGTTCACGCCGTCGACCTCGCCATAGCGCGGCGTATCCACAGTGCCGGCGGACAGCTTCGGCTCCAGCACGGTGCCGCCCTTGGCCAGGCGCGCGGTCACGGAGAACGGGTGGAACGTGGTCTGGCGCCAGGCCGGGCCGCCCGGCTCCGTCATAATCGGGGCGATGACGTTGACCAGCTGCGCCAGACTGGCGGCATGCACACGGTCGGCGTTCTTCAACAGGGTGATCATCAGGTCGCCGAACACCACGGCATCGGCGGCGGTATAGATGTCTTCGAGCAGGCGCGGGGCCACGGGCCAGTTGCCGATGCCTTCGGGGGTCTTGCTCGGCTCCTCGCCCTGATACCAGACGTTCCACTCGTCGAAGGAGATGTACACGTCGTGCGTGCTCTTCAGGTGGGCCTTCGTGGCGTCGATGACGGCGGCGACGTCCTTGATGAAGCCGTCCATATCCACGCCGGAGGCCAGGAAGCTGGCCATGTCGCGCGTGCCGTCCTCCTTGAAGAACGGCTGGTAGTAGGCGTGGCAGGAGATGAAGTTCACGTTCTCGTAGGTCTTCTCAAGAACGGTCTGCTCCCATTTGCCGAAGGTCGGCATGCCATGGGCGGAGGAGCCGCACACCACCAGTTCCACGTCCGGATCGATCTGGCGCATGCCGGCGGCCACGGAGGCGGCGAGCGTGCCGTAATCCTCGGCGGACTTGTGGCCGAGCTGCCACGGGCCGTCCATCTCGTTGCCCAGGCACCACATGCGGATATCGAACGGCTTGTCGGCGCCGTTGGCGCGGCGACGTTCCGACAGCTCGGTGCCGCCGGGCACGTTCGCGTACTCCAGCAGGTCCAGGGCCTCCTGCAGGCCGCGCGTGCCCAGGTTGACGGCCTCCATCAGCTCGTTGCCGCCGGTGGCCTCAAGCCATTCGGCCATCTCGTGCAGGCCGAATTCGTTGGTTTCGGTGGAATGCCAGGCCAGATCGAGTCGACGGGGACGTTCCTGCTTGGGGCCGACGCCGTCCTCCCAGCGGTAGCCGGACACGAAGTTGCCGCCCGGGTAGCGGATGGTGGTGGCACCGAGTTCCTTGACCAGGTCGATGACGTCCTTGCGGAAGCCGTGTTCGTCGGCGGTCGGATGGTCGGGCTCGTAGATGCCGGTGTACACGCAACGGCCAAGGTGCTCGACGAACGAACCGAACAGACGATTGTTGACCGGAGCGACCTCAAAATCGTCATCGACGACGAGACGTGCGGTCAGATGGTCCTGCTGGGGCATGGGATTCCTTTCTACATATCTGCATGCACTCTGCATACGTGACACGTATCCATACAACGATGTACCGCGGAGGCGCGGGCGACCGGGGACATCCGTGCGACAGCCACCAGTGTAGTACAACCTTGTACTGACTGCCGGAAGGCGTGTCGCAGAGTCGGCTGAGACCTTTTGGCGCACCACTGCAGCAAAAAAGATCCCAAGAAGTCGAATTACAGTCCCATCCGACGCATAGCCACCGTGAACATACGGCAAAAGGCATCAACCACGTCACCCGTCCACCCGCTACATTCACAAGCAGTACCGCCCACTCTGCATCATTCGCATATGCAAAGGCCGCGAACCGTACGATGACGGTTCGCGGCCCCCTGACATGCCATTAGGCCACCCGGCTCGCACCGGCTGTTCGGCCTGCCGGCTCAGCCCTCGCGCTTGGGCGCCTGGCTGGCCACGCGGGTCAGGCGCGGCGGGCGGCGCGTGGACACGAACAGCGGCTGCACCTCAACCAGCGGGTTGTACGGCGCCAGGCCGAACCACTTGACCGGGGAACCGGCCACGCGGCGGATCGCGTACTTGATCTGCAGCGAGAGGGCGCCACGGCCGGAGACCTTCGACTCGGGCATCAGCGCCTTGTGGATCACCACGTACCGGATGGTGCCGATGCCCGGATCGGCGTCAAGCTTCGGGTAGATCGACTGCTGGTTCGGCAGCTCGCCGGTCTTCTCCAGATCGTGCATGATCTGATGCAGGTAGGCCGGGATGGACTGCGAGACCTTGAAGCCGAGCCGGATGCGCACACGGAACAGGTAGTCGGTACCGAAGCTCTCGACCGAATACTCACGGGTGAACGGCTCGTCGGTGGTCTCGACGGCCACCGCCCACCATGCGCGGGCGCGCTTGGGGTGGTCGGCGAAGATCGAGAAGAAGATGTCCGTATCGAGACGCTTCAGGTCCGGATCGCTGGTCAGGTAGACGATGTTGTCCGCGAACCGGTGGATGCGGCTATCGCCGTGCAGCTTGTCCAGCGCGGGGAGGAAGTCCTTCGGCATCATGTGCCGACGCTGCGAGCGCTCCAGCTTGGTGCCCTCGTTCCACGTGTACATGACCATGAGAATCGCCAGCGTGAGCAGCAGCGTGAACCAGCCGCCATGCAGGAACTTGGCCATCGAAGCGGCGAAGAACAGGACCTGGATCGCCAGGAACACGATGGTGAACACAACGGCGCCGAACTTGTTGCTGCGGTGCCACAGGTAGATGCCCAGCAGGATCGTGGTGGTGATCATCGTGATGGTCAGTGCCAAGCCGTAGGCCGCCGAGATATGTTCCGAATCGCGGAACAGCAGCAGCACGGCCAGCGTGGCCACGCACAGCACCACGTTGACGACCGGAATGTACAGCTGGCCGCGGGTACGGGCCGGGTAACGAACCTGCAGATGTGGCATCCAGTTGAGGCCGGTGGCCTCGGAGACCATGGTGAACGCGCCCGTGATCAGCGCCTGGGAGGCGATGATGCCGGCGGTGACCGACAGCACGACGGCCACGTAGCGCACGTTCGGATCCATCATCTGGAAGAACGGGTTGATGCCCTCGGCGTCGGCCAGTTCGGGGTTGTTCTGGTTACGCAGCATCCAGGCACCCTGGCCGAAGTAGTTGAGCACCAGGGCCACCTTGATGAACGGCCAGGTGAAGTAGATGTTGCCGCGGCCCACGTGGCCCATATCCGAATACAGCGCCTCGGCACCGGTGGTCGAAAGGAACACAGTGCCCATCAGCGCCAGTCCGGCGGCGTTATTCGGGCTGAACAGGAACTTGATGCCGTAGTACGGGTTGAGCGCGGCGAGCACGGACCAGTCGTTGCCGATGGCTACCACGCCGACGATCGCCAGGAACGCGAACCAGACCATCACCACCGAGCCGAAGACCTTGCCGATCGATTCGGTGCCGCGCGACTGCACGGCGAACAGGATCACGATGATCACCGCGGTGATCATCATCGTCAGATCCTTGTTCTCGGCGAACAGGTGCTCCAACGCGGGCAACGTCTTCAGGCCTTCGACCGCGGACGAGATCGACACGGCCGGCGTCAGCACCGAGTCCGCCAGGAACGCCGCGCCGCCGAGCATGGCCGGTATGACGAGCCATGCGCCGTATTTGCGAATCAACGAGTACAGAGCAAAGATGCCGCCTTCACCGTTGTTGTCGATGCGCATGGCGATCAGCACGTACTTGACCGTGGTGATCAGCGTGATCGACCAGAACACCAGCGACAGCATGCCCAGCACCGCCTCACGACCGGTGTTGGCCAGGCCGCCCTGACCGGACAGGAAGGTCTGTGCGGTGTACAGGGGCGAGGTGCCGATATCGCCGTAGACGACGCCGAGCGCCACGATGGCCATGCCGAGGCTGACCTTATCCGGACTGGACTGCAGTTTGCACCACCAGCGACCGATCGGGCCGCGGGCGGCGACCTTGTCAAGCTTCTCGGCCTCCTTGCGTTCGGCCTCCTGCTGCTTGGTGATTTCCTCGCGCTCTTCCTTGGTCAGCTTGCTGCGCGAGACCTTCGGCGCGTTAGTGAACGAATCCGCCCTGAGCAGGGCTTGATCGGGTTTCTCGGCATTTCGATTAGCCGGGGAGGCACCGTTACGTTTCCCGGACTGCTTCTCGTTCTGCGACGACCCACGCTGACGTGATTCCGCCATAGTACATATCCTCCATCGCCGGGGACCTTCCCCGCACGCGAGTTTCTCTCACTAGTACGAGAAACGGCGCCGATTTTCGACGCCGCTTCCCTGCACTGTTGGATAGTCTATACGGTTCCTTCACCATTGGCGAATCGAATTGTGAAGACGACCCCGAAAACCGTTGTCCCGCAACGTCTTCCGAGCTTCGGCAACACACCGCGCCCATATGTGAAGAAGCCGTCGGCGGGACGACGGGAACCCATCGTCCGCCGACGGCGCCTGCACCGTGGGCGTCGAAACCGACGACGCACCCGTGCGTCTGACCGCCGATTACGAGCTGGTCGTGCGCGAATCCACGCGACGGCAGACGGACACCCATCCGCCTCGCCTCGGAAAAACGTTACAAAACCACCCTCCATGTATGCGAAAAACGTTACAACAGACATTCTCCGCCGTCGGAAAAACGTTACAATAGAGACACACCAAACGCAGAAAAACGTTACAAGCGAGGTGACGACATGCTGTACCGCAATGCATGGGAGCAGCTTGAGACTTGGCGAACCGGCAATACCGCGGCCAGAAAACATGGCCGGCACACCAAAGCCCTGATGATCACCGGCGCACGCCAGGTCGGAAAAACCACACTGGTAAGGGAATTCGGAAGCCGACATTACAAGCACCTCGCGGAATTGAACTTCCTCACCGACCCTGTAGCCGCCACCGTCTTCGACGGGGCCCTCGACGCGGACAGCGTGACGGCCAATCTCACCGCCTATCTCAAAACGACGCTTCCCCCTGGCGAGACACTGGTCCTCCTTGACGAGATACAAGAATGCCCACGAGCGCGAACGGCCATCAAATTCCTCGTGGAGGACGGACGATTCGATTACGTGGAGACCGGATCGCTGCTCGGCGTGCGAACGAAGGAGGTCCCTTCATACCCGGTGGGTTTCGAGGAATCCTTCCGCATGTATCCGTTGACCTTTGCCGAATACTGTCTGGCCAACGGCGTACCCGAGTCCACCCTGACCATGCTCCGGGAGCATTTCGATACGGCCACCCCCGTCAGCGACGCCATACACAACACCATGCAACGACTGTTCATGTCGTATATCGTGGTCGGAGGCATGCCGGAGATTGTGCAACGCTACGTCGACACCCATGACATAGCCCAGGTCGTTGATTTGCAGCACAATCTGCTCGACCTCTACCGCATCGACATCACGAAATACGCCGACAAAACCGACATGCCGAAGATACGTGCCATCTTCGACGCGGTGCCCGCACAGCTCGACGACCGCAATCGCCGGTTCGTCCTCGCGGACCTTGGCAAGACCGCACGCCAAAACCGCTACGCCAGCAGTTTCCTCTGGTTGGCCGACGCAGGCGTGACCCTGCCCTGCTACAACGTCACCGCTCCCACCGTGCCGCTGCAGGCAAACCGCAAATACAGCCTGTTCAAACTGTTCCTTGCGGATACGGGCCTGCTCTGCGCCTCGTCGATGGAGAACGTGCAGTTCGCCATTCTCAACGGTCAGATCGACATCAACATGGGGGCGATCGCGGAAAACGTGGTGGCGCAGGAACTGGCGGCGAACGGATTCGCCCTGCATTATTTCCACACCAAACGCCTGGGAGAGGTGGACTTTGTGGTGCAAACCGGGAATGCGGTGCTGCCCATCGAAGTCAAATCAGGCAGGGACTGGACTCAACATACGGCGCTGGACAACGTCATGGCCGTGCACGAGTGGAATCTTGACCGCGCACTCGTGCTATGCAACGGCAACCTCAGCCAAGACGGCAATGTGACATATCTGCCGTTGTACATGACGATGTTCATCAAGCCGCCGCAGCAGCCGGCAAGTATGCCGTTCGAGATAGACCTCAGCGCGTTGCGGTAACCGCTCACACCCCGTACACGGTGCGGGTCACGCGGCGTGTGGCGCGTGCGACCTCGGCCACCGGCAGATCGAACACGTCCGCCAGCGCGGCCAGCGTGTAGGGGATCATGTACGGGGCGTTCGTCCGGCCGCGGTACGGCATCGGTGCCAGGTACGGCGCGTCCGTCTCCACCATCACATGGTCGAGGCCCACAATGCGCGCCGACTCGCGGATGCCGTCGTTGCCCTTGTAGCTCACCGTGCCGGACATGCTCAGGTACCAGCCGTGCTCGCGAGCCACCTTGGCCATCTCCGCGTCGCCCGAATAACTGTGGAACACGGTGAATTCCGGGGCGCCATCCGCCAGCAGCGTCTCGATGACCTCGCGGTGCGCGTCGCGGTCGTGGATCTGCATCGGCAGGTTTAGCTCCTTGGCGAGCGCGATGTGATCACGGAACGCCTGACGCTGCAGTTCACGCGCCGAACCGCCGGTGCGGAAGAAGTCCATGCCGGTCTCGCCGATGGCCACCACCTGCTCGGGGTAGGCGACGGCCAGCCGGTGCACCTCGGCGAGCGCCTGGTCGAAGGGCACGTCGTGATGCGGCTTGTACTTGAGTTCCAACCCGTCCGGCCCGGGTACGCCGCGGTGCCCGTGCAGCACCGACTCGTTGGGGTGGATGGCCAAAGCCGCGTGCACCACACCCGGATGGTCCAGGGCCATCTGCACGGCCGTCATCAGGTCCGGCAGCTCGCAACCGGAGTCGATGACGCCTTCGATGCCGACGGCCGCGGCCTGGTCGAGCAGCTCGCTGACGCTGTAGACGGGAACCGCCGGCTGCCCCTTCATCTCCGCCTCGTGGCTCATCGCCTTGGAGAAGGGGACGACGGAGGCGACATGCGTATGGTTGTCGATGGTCCGGGCGTCTTCGGGCAGCGGCTCGGGGGCCGGTGCCCAGCTGCGGTCGCGGTGATGCTTGCTCATGGTTCCCCAGTGTAGCCGGGAAGGGGTTCGCACTACCTCGCGATTCAAATCAGGAGGCCTTGATTTTCCACCCTTGTATTGTTGTATCTCGAAGTAAGGTGCATTCCTTCCATGAGCCCATACCCGAAAAGTCTCACAACACAACAATCCGGCACCATGACTCACCGGCACGGAAACCCCTAAGCTGGAGATACATCGAACCCGCCGGGCGACCCAATGTCCCAACGAATCGGAGTGAAGCTTGGCGACCTAAACGAAAGGAGATGCCATGGTCACGCTCGACGATGTCGCCGCACGCGCCGGCGTCTCACGCATGACGGCGTCGAACGCGCTCCGGGGCAAGACGGTCGTGCGCCCGGAAACGGCTCGCAAGGTCATCGCGGCCGCCGAGGAGCTCGGCTACCACCCCAACCTTGCGGCGCGCCAGCTCAGTTCGGGACGCACCCACGTCATCGGTCTGACCGTCGCCGACTTCGACCTGATCTTCCCCGCCGCCCTTGCCGCGGCCATCTCCGACCGGGCCCAGACGCTCGGATACCAGGTCATCGTGCAGCAGACGCGGTTCTCGCACGACTTCGAACGCCGCATGCTGTCCAGCGCCACCAGCCAGATCTGCGACGGCACGATCATCTGCTGGCCCAGTTCCGCCTCCGCCGAGATGGAGACCTTCGCCCGCGCCCACCCGCTGGTGCTGCTGGACGGGTTCGGCCTGGAAGGGCGCTGCGACTGCGTGTTCACCCCCTGCGCCGAAGGCATGGCGGCGGCGATGCGGCATCTGATCGAGCATGGCTGCCGCAGGGTGCTGACGCTCGGCGGCAGCTATCTGCCGCCGGAACGGTTCGCGGAGGCCGACACCTCCGAACGGCGCCGCATCCGGGGTGCGGCCGAAGGACTACTGTCGAACGGCCTGCCGTACCGCGCCGACGACGTCTACCCCTGCGGCTGGACGCGTGAGGCGGGGTACCGCCGCATGCGGGCCATCCTCGAGGAACGCCGCGACTTCGACGGCGTCTGCTGTCTGAACGACCCGATCGCGATCGGCGCGCTCACGGCGCTGACCGACGCCGGGATCCGCGTGCCGCAGGATGTGGCGGTCATCGGGTTCGATGGCGTGGAGGACGGCCGATATCTCTCCCCCGGTCTGACGAGCGTGGCCATCGACCCGAGGCAGGCCGCCGAGGTCTGCCTGAATCTGCTCATCGAACGCATCGGACAGCGGCCGGACGTCCCCACGGATGACGGAACCGCACCGCCGCGGACGATCACCCTCGGGTACCGGCTCGAATCGCGTGGCAGCGGAGAACGCCTGTGATTCGCAGGCGCACCCCTTGATATCGCCGCCCAAGCCACACGTGCTTGCCGCACCGAAATTTTAGCGCTACAATTCACGTGACGACAGGGAATGCATCCCGCGCATCCCGGCGGAGCAGCATCGCCCCGACCGCATAAACCCGCGGACGCATTCCACCCAACACAGCGAAGGAGCTTCCATGACCATCACCTCGCCATTCACCGCCGCCGACGGCGCCCTGACCTGGGTCGGCGACGGCGAAACCGTCCGCATCGAACCATGGGGCGCGAACAGCATCCGCGTCCGGGCCCGCTTCATGCAGCCGATCGCCGACGCCGACTGGGCGCTGCTGCCGCCGCCCGCCGACGCCCCCGCACCGACCATCGTCATCGCCGATGACGGCTCCCAGGCCTCCCTGACCAACGGAGGCATCACCGTGACCGCGCGCATGCCCCGTTGGGACGGCCGCTGCGAGCTCACGTTCACCGACGCCGACGGCACCGTGCTGTTCAAGGAGACCGACGACGGCGGCGCGCTGCGGCTCAAGGCGCGCAAGTACGAGCCGCTGCCCGGCGGCGCCGTCCGCACCACCGTCACATTCGACGCCGACCCGCATGAACACCTGTACGGCATGGGCGAATACCAGCAGCCCGTCATGGACCTCAAGGGCACGACCCTGGAACTGGCGCACCGCAACTCGCAGGTGTCGGTGCCGTTCGTCGTCTCCTCGAAGGGCTACGGCTTCCTCTGGCACAACCCGGCGGTCGGCCGCGCCACCTTCGCCAAAACCGGCACGCAGTGGCAGGCCGCCGCCTGCGACCAGATCGACTACTGGGTCACCGCCGGCGACTCCCCCGCGCAGATCGAGCGGCAGTACGCCGACGCCACCGGCCACGCGCCCGTCATGCCGGAGTGGGGCCTGGGCTTCTGGCAGTGCAAGCTGCGCTACTGGAACCAGGAGCAGCTGCTTGAGACCGCCCGCGAGTTCAAGCGCCGCGGCATCCCGATCGATCTGATCGTCATCGACTTCTTCCATTGGCCGCTGATGGGCGATTTCCGCTTCGACGCAGAGTTCTGGCCCGACCCGAAGGCCATGGCCGACGAACTGCATGAGATGGGTATCAAGCTCATGGTGTCGGTCTGGCCGCAGATCGACCTGGAGTCCGAGAACTACGACGAGATGCGCGCCCACAACTACCTGGCGCACGTGACCTCGGGCAAGGATGTAGGCATGTGGTGGCCGCGCGACAACCAGTTCCTCGACGCCACGAATCCGGAGGCGCGCGCCTTCGTGTGGGGCCTGGCCAAGCGCAACTACACGGATCTGGGCGTGGACGCGTTCTGGCTGGACGAGGCCGAGCCCGAATGGGGCGGCGACTACGACTACAGCCACTACCTGTACCACATCGGCCCGGTGAACAAGGTCGGCAACGTGTACCCGCAGCTGTACAACAAGACGTTCTACGACGGGCAGCTGGAGATCGGCCGCGAGAACGAGATCGTGAACCTGACCCGCGCCGCCTGGGCCGGCTCGCAGCGCTACGGTTCGCTGGTGTGGTCGGGCGACGTGCACTCGACGTTCGACGACCTCAAGGCGCAGATCACCTGCCAGGTGCATATGGGCATGGCCGGCATCCCGTGGTTCACCACCGATATGGGCGGGTTCGCGGGCGGCGACCCGAACGACCCGGACTTCCGCGAGCTGTACGTGCGCTGGTGCCAGTTCTCCTGCTTCTCACCGGTGATGCGCAACCACGGCGACCGTTCGCCCGCCACCAAGGTGCCCGGCAAGCCGACGTTCGACCGCAAGGGCAACCCGATCGACCACATCCACACCGGCGCGGACAACGAGCCGTGGAGCTACGGCGAAGACGTCGAACGGATCGTGCGCAAGTACATCGCGGTGCGGGAGACACTACGCCCGTATACGCGCGATCTGTTCGCGCAGGCGCACGCCGACGGCCAGCCGGTCGTCCGCGGCCTGTTCTACGAGTTCCCGGACGACGAGGCCGCAGCCGACGTGGCCGACGAGTATCTGTTCGGCCCGGACCTGCTCGTGGCACCCGTCACCGAGCTCGGCGCACGCTCGCGCGAGGTCTATCTGCCGGGCGACGAGTCGACCACGTGGACGAATCTGCACGACGGCGCCGAGTACGCCGGCGGTCAGACCGTCATCGTCGACGCGCCGCTCGACGTGCTCCCGCTGTTCGCCCGCAACGGCGCCGATCACGCCCTGAACGGCATGATCTGATTCACTTGGGATCGAGGGCAATCCACAGCACGCCGTGGGGCGGGATGGTGCCGCGGATCACGCGGTCGGCCCCCTCGCCCTCGATCCGCACGTCGGCCGGCGCGGCGCCGTCCTCGACGCCGGCGAACAGGTCGGTCAGCGTCCAACGGCCGTCGCGTTCGTCCAGTCCCACAATCGACTGCAACTCGATGTTCCGGCCGAGCTCGTACGCATCGTCGCCGGTCCAGAACAGCGCGGCGTAGTGGCCGCCGTCGTGCGCGGACATCGTGCCGTCTGCCCAGTCAGCGGCGTCGGCGGCCCACACGATGAGTTCGCCGCGGTAGGAGCTCTCGTCGTCCCAGCTGGCGAAGATCCGCTCGCGCACGGTCTCGTGGTTGTTGCAGGATCCGGCGGTGACCTCGCGCAGCGCGGGGTTGGCGAGCGCGGCGATGGTCTGAGGCGTGGAGGTGGGCAGGTCGCCGCCGACCATGAGCGGGCTGCGGCCCATGCACCACAGGGCGAGCAGCGATCGGCGCTCGTCGGGGGTCAGGCGGCAGTCGCGGTCGTCGCCGCGCTCGGCGCGCAGGCCGATGTGGCCGAGCGGGAGCATGTCGGCGTCGGCCCAGTGGCCGGTGGTCTGGAACGGCGCCCAGCGGGCCAGGCGTGCGAACTGCTGGTAGATGTCCTCCCAGCGGTCCCACAGGTCGTCGGAGATGCGCCACATCTCGGCATTGCCACGCAGGAAGTCCACGTAGCCGGTGGACACCCAGCCGCCGGGCGACAGCGACAGCGTGATCTCGCGCCCGTATTTGGTTTCGGCCTTGGCGATGGCGCGATGGTAGGCAGCGATCTCGTCGGCGTGGAACGGGGTCTGCATGTCGTCGACCTTGAGGAAGTCGAGCCTCCAGGCGGCGAACTGGTCGATCTGCGCGTCGTACCAGGCCTGCGCGCCGGGATGGTTCTGGTTCAGGCCGTAGTTGTCGGGGTTCCAGACGCATACGTGGTCGAGGTCGACGACGTCGCGGGCCGTGTACGTGGTGCCGAACACCGGCAGGTTGTTCTCGACGGCGATGCGTGGGATGCCGCGCATCATGTGCACGCCGAGTTTCAGACCCAGGGCGTGCACCTGTTCGGCGATCGGCCCGAAGCCGCGGCCGTTGGCCGATGACGGGAACCGCTGCGGGTCGGGCAGCTGCCGGCCGTATTCGTCGAGGATGAGAGGCGCGTTCTCGTTGTAGCCGTGGGCGCGTGCGGTCGGGTCGTACCAGTCGATGTCGATGACGAGCGTGTCCCACCCGGCGTCCAGCAGGTGTTCGGCCATGAACCGCGCGTTGGCGAGCACCTCGGCCTCGGTGACGGTGGTGCCGTATGAATCCCAGCTGTTCCAGCCCATCGGCGGACGCCATGCTTTGATCGGTGCGGTCATGTTACTGCCCTTTCCGTCGCGTCGAACACACACCATGCAGGCGATCGGCGGCGACCTGTACGAAAACGTTGTACTATTGCAGTTGATATAGTACCAACGACACCCGCCCACATGCCGACCCGGTCGCATCCGGACGACGGTTCGCCGATGTCGGCCGACCGGCGGCGTCATACCCGGTATAGTTACGATTTTGATACCGCCGAAGGAGACATGATGATCGCTCCGCCCACGGAACCCACCACCGCCTATCTGTTCGTGCATTTCACCGGCTTGGAGCAGTCCGAAACCGACGAGCAGCTCTACTTCGCGCTGAGCCGCGACGGCCGCCACTGGCGCGACCTGCGAGAGGCTGGGTTCCCCGTGCTGACCTGGAAGGGCGGCGAAGGCGGCGTGCGTGATCCGCATATCGTGCGCGACCCGCGTGGCGGGTTCCACATCGTCGCCACAGACCTGAGCATCTACCACCGCGGCGGTTGGGGGCCGCACGACGGCGCGACCGAGAACGGCTCCACCGGGCTGGTGATCTGGGATTCGCCCGACCTGTCTCACTGGAGCGAACCGCGGCTGGTCGACGTGGCGTCCAAGATTCCCGGCGCTGGCATGGCATGGGCGCCCGAGGCCGCTTGGGATCCGGATCGCGGCCAATGGATCGTGTTCTGGGCCACCAAAACGAATGCGGACGCTCCCGCGGGCAGCGATGCGGCGGCACTGAACAACGAACTCGGCGACCCGACGAACATGTACTACGCCACCACCGCCGATTTCCGTACGTTCTCCGACCCGGTCAAGTGGATCGACCGCAAGAACGTGATCATCGACACCACCATGCTGCGCGACGATGACGGCTGGTGGTACCGCGCGTCCAAGGATTCCGAGATCACGATCGAGAGGACCCGCAACCCGTACGCGGTCGCGCGCGAGGTGCTGCGCACCGACGACCCGAACGAGTGGAGTTTCGTCGGCACGCTCACCGATCTGTTGGGTAACGGCCGCTATTCGGAGCACTATCTGGAGGGGCCGGAGCTGTTCGTGTTCAATGACGACGACGTGGCGACGGTGAACGGACGTCCGATGCGCTACGGCCTGATGTGCGACCAGTATGCGGAGGGCAAGGGGTACACGCCGTTCCGTTCGGCGGATCTGGGGTCACGCGACCCGCTGGATTGGGCGGCGGCCGACGACATCGACTTCGGCCGGATCAAGAAGCGCCACGGCGCGATCCTGCCGATCACCGAGGCCGAGTACGAGGCGATCGAGGACACCTTCGCCAACTGATCCGGCCACGGTCAGGGACTCGACGACCGCGCAGGTTTTGGCATCAGCGCCGATACAATTCCTCGGCGGTGACGAAGTACCTTACCGGCATACCTATCGCGGGTGGCGTTGGACATCGGATGCTTGCTGAAAACCATGAACCGCGTATCGTCGTACCCGGGGATGAGCCCCTCCCGACCGAGAAGCGCCTCCACGGCTTCGGTCTCGTTGAACGAGTTGCGCCACGTGCATTCTCCCAGCAAGATACGTTTCGTCTGCGGGTCGGCAAGTACGACGTCGATTTCGGCCTGCGCGCGCCGGCGGACGTCAGAATCATCGGGTTCGACGGCATCGCCGAAGGTGCGTACGCCACCCCCTCGTTGAGCACCATCGCCATCGATTTCGACCAGCTGGCCCGGTTCACGCTGGACGCACTGATCCGGCGCATCGACGAGACACGCCATGCCGATGGCACAGACCGTCGCCCCGCCTCCCGCGCCATCGTCGGCCACCGCCTCATCGCCCGCGAATCCACCGGCCTCACTCCGTGTTGAACAGGCGCGCGGGGAAGGCTTCACGGTATTGGGTCGGCGTCAGGCCGGTACGGCGTTTGAAAACACGCATGAAATACTTAGGGTCGTCGTATCCCACCTCGGCGGCGATATCGGTCACGGGGCTGGTGGTGGACGACAGCAGTTCGCGCGCCCGATCGATCCGGTATTCGGCGATCTGTTCGGCGACGCCGATGCCGAACACCCGCCGGTACAGCGAGGTCAGGTAACTGGGCGTGTAGTGGAACCGTTCGGCCACACCAGCCACGGTGACATCCTCATACGCGTTCGCCCTCAGCCATGCACGTACCGACCGCATGGCCGCCAGCCCGGAATCCGATGTCCGCCCCGATCTCCGCGCCCGCTCCTGCGCCGAGACCTCCAGCAACAGGCTGGTGGCGAAGTAATCGCAGTACGCGTTACGGTATGGGCCGAATTCGGCGAACAGATCGACCATCTGGGCGAACATGACGGACAGTCGATCCGGATTTGCGACCTCGGCCAGATCAGGCAGGATAAGATACCGGTCATCCTTCGGCAGCGCACTGCCGGCCATCATGGGATGCAACCCGTCATCGCCGTTTCCTCCGACCGCGCGATGCCCTGCATCCACCTCCGCTGCCGTGTCCATGCCGACGGCACACCCCGCAACCGTCCGGCCGGCATCGGCCTGCGCAACGGCACACACCGGCAATCGGAAATGCATCCAATAGAACTCCAGGTCGGCAGTGATGGACTCGGTGCCGGCATGCTCCACACCAAGCGGGAACAGCGCCACCTCATGCGCGGCGATGTGCATCCGGCGTTCCCCGACACGGATCGGCAGCACACCCCGGCGCACAAACACCAGTTCATGCTGGTCCATCGTGCGCCGCATATGCCGCCACCCCGGCCCGGACACGAACCGCCCGACCGATTGGAACGCCACCGGCCCATCCAGTCGTCCCGTCATCACCGCCATACGCTCACACCCGCAATCGCCCTATGGCATAAATCGGCAAGTATGACACATCGCCATCATCCACGTCATTATCACCAAACACATACACACATTGGGTAAATAATTCACAGTCGCGAAAAACGTTGCAATAGCAAGGATTGTAACAAAAGTTACATCGTTTCAGGCTTGTGCATTCACAAAATTCCACACTTTTCACGGGCGTTCATTCACATTTTTCCATACCCTAAGCGTCCTACCATGTACATCTGGCGATACGACGTTACGAACACGGTTCAGAGCGGCGGGCCGGCCGCGCAGAGCCCGCGAAACGGCCACGCCCCGGGGAATCGATCGCCGCAACACAAAAACCCGCCCAGATATCTCCCGTCCCACCCCGACACACCCGGCCTGTGCGGACTCTGATGCATCGTGACCCTGACACATTCCTAAAAGTGGCGGAATAAAGCCATTCCGAGGAATAGATCACGGTCGCAAAGTATCAGAGTCCGCACAGGCCGGGCGTGTCGGCGCAGGACGGGGATCCACAGGCATCGGCCTCCGAAACAACCCGTTCTCACACACGCAGCCAGACGGTCATCTCGGTCTCGCCGCGGTTGGCCCATGCGAAGTACGGGATCAACGTGATCGACGCGGACTCGCGCTCAGCCGGATGCCAGGCGGCATACAGCGGGCCGCCGGTAACACTCCGAACGTCACCGGACTCACGCCAGCCGGGAACCGTCAGTCGGACGATGTCACGCTCGACGGATTCGACCTCGCCGGTTCCTCGCTCATCCAGACCTTCGGCTCCGGCGTGGAACCCGGTCCGCTCGATGCGCACCTCGTCCGGGTCGGCCGCGACCGCCGCAGCGTCCACGTGCAACAGGTGCAACGCCGCGCCATTATCGATACCCTCGGCGCAGTACGTCACCGGTCCGCGCATGAACGCCACCTTGCCGGCGTCCTCGCGCACATTCGGGTTCGCGGCGAGCATCCGCACCGGCATCGGGAAGTCGAACGTCACCGTATCGCCATCCCGCCATTCGCCGGTGAGGTACAGGTAGCCGTCACGCACCTCGCGCGAGAGGCGGCTGCCGGCGGCACCCTCGACGCGAATCGCGTCGGCCGCCGCCTCGCCGCCCGCCCAGGCCGGCAGGCGGAAGGCCAACGTCGCGAAAACCGACGTGTCCGCTTCGTCCGGCGAGTCGGCACCGTCCGTAATCCGCACCACCGCACGGCCGTCGCCCTGCCACGGCAGGTTCGCATCCATCACCAGCGTCACGTCCCGGCCGCCAAGCTCGACCGTCGCCTCACCGCCCATGTACAGATGGGTGTACAAGGTGGACGAATCATCGCTCACCGTAGTGGCGTACTGCTGAATCGACTCGACGATACGGGCGATGTTCGGCGGGCAGCAGGCGCATCCGAACCACTTCTGACGTACGGATTTCACGTGGAACTTGCGCTCGTCGCGATGGCAGGCGGTCGGGTCCACCTCCAACGGGTTCACGTAGAAGAAGCTTTTGCCGTCCATCGCCATGCCCGCCAGCACGGTGTTGTACAGGGCCAGCTCCATGACGTCCGCGTATTCCGCCACCGGGCGGATCTGCAGCATGCGGCGGGCGAAGAACGCGAGCGCGATCGCCGCGCAGGTCTCCGAATACGCGGTGTCGTTCGGCAGGTCGTAGTCGAAGGAGAACGATTCGCCGATGTGCGTGCCGCCGATGCCGCCGGTGATGTACAGCTTGCGGTCCACGATGTTGCGCCACAGCCGATCGCATGCGGCCAGCAGGTCGGAGTCACCGGTCAGGCGGGCCACGTCGGCCACGCCCGAGTAGAAGTAGGCGGCACGCACCGCATGCCCGACGGCCTCAGTCTGCTCGATGACCGGCTCGTGCGCCTGATAGTAGGCGTACGGCTTGGGCAGGTTCATGTTCGGTTCGACCGCCGTGCCGTCGAGTTCGGCGCGCCGGCAGTCCTCCATCTCGAAATACAGCGGCGAGCGTCCGCGTTCGGTGACGAAGTAGCGCGCCAGGTCCAGATACCGGCGTTCACCGGTGGTCTCGTACAGCCGCACAAGCGCCATCTCGGCGATCTCATGCCCCGGATAGCCGCGCAGCTTGCCCTCGTCGCGTCCGAAAACGGAGTCCACGTAGTCGGCGTAACGGCAGGCGGCCCTGAGCAGCTTGTCCTTGCCGGTGCCCTGGTAGTAGGCCACGGCGCCCTCGACCAGATGCCCCAGGCAGTACAGTTCGTGGTGGTCCTTCAGGTTGGTGAACGCGCGGTCCATGCCGTTGAGGATGTAGTAGGTGTCCAGGTAGCCGTTGTCCAACTGGGCGTTGCAGACGATGTCGATGGCGGCGTCGGCAGTGGCCTCGAGTTCGGGATCGGGGTGCTGCGCCAGGCTGTAGCCGACCGCTTCGATCCACTTGGAGAAGTCGGAGTCCTGGAACACGAAGCCATAGAACGCGTCCGGATCGGGGTGCGCGGGATCCTCCGGCAGCGCCTCGAAGCCGCGAAACGTGTAGGTCGGGGGCACGAACGCCTTGCCCTGGGCGGCCTTGGACGCGTTCTGACGCGCGGCAGCCTTGAAGTTGTGCATGCAGTAGCTGGGGGCGGCACCGGGCACGTTGTCGTTCAGCGCGTCCCACTGGAAGGGGATGACCGCGGTGCGCACCAGCTCCTGTTCGGTGTGCCAGAACGCGTCGGTCACGGTGACGCGGGACACCTCCAGCGGACGGCTGTGTTGTGCGTTGTGCTCTTGCATGGGGTTTCCTTCCTTACAGGTGCATTCCGGGCGCGGATGCATCGGTTCGCGCATCATATTCCGGCATGGGATGCCGTCCACGATAGCGAACATGGCCACCGGCAGCAGGTGGACAAATCGTCGATGCGGTGGACTGTACACGCCGATGCGGAATCATCGTCGCACATCCTGCGTCAGCGGACAACTCAACTGGACTCCGTCAATCCACCATCGCCGGCAATCGCCGAGGGCCCGGCACCCACTGAACGAGCCGGAACCCAGTAACCGGAGGCGTCTGGTCCAGACACCTCGGAAATCAAGCGAAATCGAGGAATTCCACGAACGCCCGCGGGTATTCCACGCCGGTCTCCTGCACGTTGGAGAAGCACAGCACCGCGTCTTCGGGCAGGTCGCCGTCCGCCGTCCATTCGGCGGAACGGTCCAGGTCGAGTCCCTTGAGCGGCAACCGATCGCCCTGCGCATCCTTCACACCGGAATCGACCGTGATCCCCGCCGACTCGAACGCCTCAATCCGGTCTGCGGGCAGCACCTCCTCCAGCGCGGACGTCAGTCCACGCTCGCACAACTCCCGGAACGTCTCCTCGTCGGTGATGATGGTGTTCACCTGTCCGACGGAGGCCATCGTGAACAACCGGGAGCTGCCGTCCACCATGCCGCCGCTCACGCCGGTTTCGGTGATGGTGAAGTTCGCATCGTAGGTGACCAGCTCGGAGTCCAGCCCCTCATCGGCCACGAACCGCCGTTCCAGGGCTTCCATCGGCTCGGTATACCCCTGCGACATATTCACGCCGGCGATGTACAGCAGCGGATCCGGCGGCTGGGTCACGAAATTCACCACGAACGCGATCACCGCCACCACGGCCGCCACAATGGCCACGGTGGCACCGAGGAAATGCTGGGCGAAGAACGGCCACTTGTCCTTCATCGGCAGTTCGCGCAGCGTCTGCCATTTCGACTGCTTGGCGTAGGTGTTCTCGCTGGCCAGCCCGGCCAGCGCCTCCCGCTGCTCTTCGGTAAAGACGATGCCCTCGCGCGCACCGGGATCATCGTGGCGTTCGGCGCCATCTGACGTACCGGCCATATCATCGTCGTTCCGCTCCGACATCGAGCACCTCCATCCCACCATGGTGACCGTATGCGTTCCCGCTCAGTCTACACCGCCGTCCTCGGCGTATGCCGAATGCGCGAACCCATGGGCGTCGTACACCTATCAGCGCCGATCACACGCCCAACGTATCCAGTGGAATAACCTGCACGCCATCGTCGCGACGGTATGCGAAGCTCCCCACCCCCACGATGACGGCCTTCACCGAAGCAGGACGCTGCCCCCGTTCGCTCATCTTACGATCAAGCCGCAGCACATTGGCGGCTCCCTCATCAATCTGCACGGCACCCAGCTTCACCTCGAACGCACCCCACGTCCCGTCCCGCATCTCCACGATCAGATCCACTTCCAGACCAGAATCATCCCGGTAGTGCATCACCTGCGCATCCATGGCACGGGCATATACCAGCACATCATGCGTCACCAATGATTCGAACAGGAACCCCAACGTCTTCGGATCGGTCCGCAACGTTTCCGCGGTACCGCCGATAGCCGCCGCAGCCAGCGAAGGGTCGGCCAGATGCCGTTTCATGGCCGCGCGGATGCGCACCGGCGAACGCAGGGCAGGCCGCCATGCAGGGATGTCCTCAATAACGTGCATACGGTTCAACGCACCCAGATAGTCGTCCAGCGTCGTTTCGGACAATGCAACCGGGCCGCGTCCTCCCCTGCGCTTGACACCTTTGCCCTCGGCGTCCTCGGGTAGATATTCGGCGGTATCCCGCAGCAACGCTGCCTTGCTGGACAACGTAGCCTCGTTGCGTCCCAGTGAGGTCAGCACCCGACGGATCCTCGCAGGATCACGTGCCGCGCCGTCGACCGCAGACAAGTCGTCATCCGCCACAGCGTCAAGATAGCTGCGGGCCGTCAATTCGGCGTGGTAATCGTCCATCCCCAGATTCGCGGGCCATCCGCCGCGCACCACAAGAGAAGCTATCCTCTCCAGGTCAAGGCTGGAATTCGCCGTATATGATTCGCCTGCGAACAATCCTCGTAACGAAACTTTGCCGCAGGACACTCCTTGCTCCATCAATGTCATGGATGACATGTGCAGCCGGGCAATGCGCCCGGCACCGCTGTGCATCGGCCGTTGCGCCGCTCTCGGCGTGGCCGATCCAGTCAGCAAGAAACGCCCGTGCCCCACACTTCTATCGCACTCGAACCGCACAGCATCCCACAATGCGGGAGCTTCCTGCCATTCGTCAATCAACCGCGGCTCCGCACCTTCCAACGCAAGCGCGGGATCAAGCTGCGCGATACTCCGGTTACGGAAGCTGCCAGAGGGGTCAGCAAGGCTGAACTGCGAAGCCGCATGCTGACTGGCCGTTGTGGTTTTGCCGCACCATTTCGGCCCCTCGATGCAGACCGCCGGAAACGCTTCAAGATAGTCACGGACAGCAGCGTCCACGATGCGCGGAACATATGACTCCGACATGACCCCTCCCTTGCCACGACTGCGCGCACCGGGTGGCTCCTAGCGCACATCCTACACATGAGAACAATGCAAACTTGCTTTTTCAACTATTGTACTATGGTTTTTTCGAATGATTCACTAAGGCTTTTTCGAATTAGTCAGACTGGATTTTACAAATGATTCAGACCCGATTCTTCGAACATCACGGCATATTCGGATAACGGTAGGTGTTAATCTCGCCTCGTTCCACAACTGGCGAAATCGAACCGGAGCGGCCAAAGTCCCTCGCCAGCAACGCGTCTCCTTCCGCCCTCAATCTTCCTTCACTGGGCGGGTTGACGCTTCAGTGGGCGCCCCACAGCCGAGACCCAGCCCGTTAATCCTTGCAATATCAAGGCGCCTCGCGGAGGAAATCCCCCGCGAGGCGCCCACTGAAGCCATCATCCGCCCACTGAAGCGATGTTCCGTTCCAGCAGGGGCCGAGGCTCACAGATCCGCGTTGTGCGCGGCGCGGATCATCGCGTACTGCGACTCGTACAGGCGGTAGTACGCGCCCTTCTGCGCCAACAGCTCGTCATGCGAACCGTGTTCCATGATCTGTCCGTGGTCGATGTAGAAGATCTCGTCCGCGTTCTCGATGGTGGACAGGCGGTGCGCGATGATGAACGAGGTACGCCCCTTGAGCAGGTGGTTCAGGCCCGCCTGCAGCGCCTCCTCGGTGCGGGTGTCGATATTCGACGTGGCCTCGTCCAGGATCAGGATCCGCGGATCGGCGAGCAGCACACGCGCGAACGCGATGAGCTGGCGCTGCCCAGCCGACAGCGTCGAGCCGCGCTCCTCCACCACGGTGTCGTACCCGTCGGGCAGCTCCATGATGAACTCGTGGGCGTGCACGGCCTTGGCCGCGGCCTCGATCTCTTCATCCGTGGCACCCAGCTTGCCGTAGCGGATGTTCTCGCGCACGTTGCCGGAGAAGATGAAGGTATCCTGCAACATCACGCCCATCTGCCGGCGCAGCGATTCGAGCGTCACGTCGCGCACATCGTACCCGTCGATCGTCACCGAGCCTTCGGAGACGTCGTAGAACCGGGAGAGCAGGCTGATGATCGTGGTCTTGCCGGCGCCGGTGGGGCCGACCAGCGCAATCGTCCTGCCCGGCTCCACATGGAAGTCCACCAGGTTCAGGATGTTGCGGCCACCCTCCTCGTAGCGGAACACCACGTCGTTGAAGTCCACGCGACCGCGGATCTGCGGCAGGTCGCAGGCGTTCTCCTTGTTGCGGATCTCCGGCACCACGTCCAGTGTCTCGAAGATGCGCTCCAGGTAGGCCGAGCAGGTGATCAGCTGGTTGTAGAAGTTGCCGATGTTGATGACCGGGTTCCAGAAGTTGTTCGCGTAACCCACGAACGCGATGAGTACGCCGGTGGTCACGCTCACGCCGCCGAATCCCATCACGCCCACGTAGTAGATGAACGAGATCGTCATGACGGAGATGGTCTGCACGCCGGGCCACATGAGGAACTGGATGTGCACCGCGTGCATCCAGGCGGTGCGCTGGTCGGCGTACTGCTCCTGGAAGGTCCGGTACTGGGCCTGCTCCTGAGCGAAGGTCTGCGTGGTCTTGACGCCGGCGATCGACTCGTGGATGTAGGCGTTCAGGTTGCTCTGCTTGTTGGAGAGCTTCTGGTAGGCCTTGCGCTGGAAGTACTGCAGCACGCGCACCCAGATGATGAGCACCGGGAACAGGATGAGGCTGAACAGGGCGAGCCGCCAGTCGATCACGAACATGACCACCAACGTGATCAGGAACGTGAACACGTCGGAGATCACGTTGATCAGGCCGGAGGAGAGCGTGTCGGACAGCGTGTTCACGTAGTTGACCACGCGGATCAGGATCTTGCCGTGCGGACGCGAGTCGAAGTAGCTGAACGGCAGGGTCTGGATGTGGGTGAAGATGTCGCGGCGCATGTCCTTGAGCATCAGCTGGCCCACGCGCGTGATCGCCACCGTGCGATACCGCAGGCAGAGCTCGAATACGACGATCGCCGCCAGGAACACACCGCCCAGGATCAGCAGTCCGGTCATATCTCCGGCCGGGATGATCTGGTCGATCATGATCTTGGTCATGTACGGGATGGACACGGCGATGCAGCTCATGAAGATCACGACGGCCAGGATGCGGAACACGTCGGCCTTGTAGGGCTTCAGATAGGCGCCGATGCGCAGGATGTCCTTGAGGTTGATCTGCTCCTCGAGCGCCTCGTCCTCGCGGTAGGTATTGCGTTGTGCCATGGTCGAATCCTCCTTCCTTACTCGTCGTATCCCTGCGAACGCCCGGACTGCATGCCGAGCTGTTTCTTGTAGATCTCCCAATACCGGCCGTGCGATTTGACCAGGCTGGCGTGGTCGCCGCGTTCCACGATCTGCCCGTGTTCGAGCACGAGGATCAGGTCGGCGTCCTTGATCGAGGAGATGCGGTGGGCGATGGTGATGATGGTCTTCGACCCGCCCATCTCCTTGAGATGCCGCTGGATCTCGGCCTCGGTCTCCATGTCCACGGCGCTGGTGGTGTCGTCCATGATCAGGATGGCCGGGTCGTCTGCGAGCGCACGGGCGAGCGACAGGCGCTGCTTCTGCCCGCCGGACAGGCCGACGCCGCGTTCGCCGACGACGGTGTTGTAGCCTTCCGGCATCGAGCGGATGAATCCGTCCGCGCCGGCGATGGCGGCCATGCGGCGGATGTAGTTCTCGTCGCGGTTGTTGCCGGCGCCGAAGGCGATGTTGCCGCCGATGGTGTCGGAGAACAGGAACGTGTCCTGCGCGACGACGCACACCTGCGAGCGCAGGGTGGTCAGCGGCCAGTCGCGCGCGTCGATGCCGTCGATGACGACGTGACCGACGGTCGGGTCGTAGAACCGGGAGATGAGGTTGACGAGCGTGGACTTGCCCGCGCCGGTTTCGCCGAGGATGCCGAGTTTGGTGCCCGCGGGCACGAAGAAGTCGATGTCCTTGAGGATCGGGGTGTTCGGGTCGTCGGGGAACGCGAAGCTGACGTGGTCGAACCGGATCTCGCCGCTGATGCGGTCGGGGGCGGCCGCGCGCTGCTGGCCGACCTGGCTTTGGATGGCCACGGCCTGCTTGACCGATTCCTCCGCGTCGGGCTTCTCCACGATGCGCGACTTGGCGGTGAGCAGGCGGCGGATCTTCACGCAGCTGGCGTTGAAGCGCTGCAGGTCGTTGAGCAGCCAGCCGAACTGGCGCACCGGGCCGTCGATCATCCACAGGAAGCTGTTGAAGCTCACCAGGTTGCCGAGGGTCATGTATCCGTTGATCACAAGCCAGCCGCCGAACACCAGCGTGATCAGCTGCAGGGAGAACGAGCAGCCGTCCAGCCATGGCAGGTAGCGGCGGGAGTTGTAGGCCTGCGCCATGTTGCGCTGCATGTAGTCGTCGTTGCGCTCGTCGAACTTCTCGGTCTCATGATCCTCGCGCACGAAGGCCTTGACCACGCGGTTGCCTTCGATGTTCTCCTCCACCATGGAGTTGAGCGAGGCCAGGGAGTTGCGGATGTCGAGGAACAGCGGCCGCGCATGGCTGGACAGCTGGCGGGCGAAGATCCAGATGAACGGCGTCACGCAGGCCAGCGCGAGGGCGAGCCGCCAGTCGATGGCGAACATCACGCAGATCGCGCCGACGAACATCACCACGCAGTCGAGGATGTTGTAGGTGGTCCAGGACAGGAAGTGGCGCATCGCGTCCGTGTCGGAAGTCATGCGGCTCATGATGTCGCCGACGCGGGTGTGGTTGAAGTAGGTGAAGTCGAGCTGGTGCAGCTTCTCGTACTGGTCGGAGACCAGACGGAAGATGGTGTTCTGTCCGAAACGCTCCATGAACATCTGGTAGCCGTAGCGGGAGCCCACGCGGATCAGCGTGAACACGATCATGATCAGGCACAGCCGTGTCAGCATGTCGGCGTGGCCGCCGGTGATGACCTGGTCCACGATCACACCGGTGATCAGCGGGATGATCAGCGCCATCGTGTCATTGACGATGAACAGCAGCACCGCGCCGAGCACTCGTGACAGGTCGGGTTTGCAGTACGGCAGGATCCAGCGGAGGTTGCTGGCCTGCTGGTTGCGGTTCGGATCGACATACATGGTATGGGAACCCTCACTCCTGTGGTAGGTAGGCAATCCGCAAGGCGTCGGCGCCGCTGGACGGACACGTCCGCGCAGAATCCGGTGGCATGGCTACGCCACCGTCTCGTTCGACGGTCACCGGCTGACTCTTGGATTGTGTTTGCTTGGTTTTCGGTTTCGGTTTTGTGGTGCGGCCATTCCGCGGCCGCTACGATTCACGTCCGTCGTGTTTCGAGTAGTCCCGTCACCGGCTCTTCTCCCGGCCGAACCCCCTGTTCGGATTCGCAAACGCGGTTCATTCTAGAACAACCATCACCGACTGCAACCTTGTACTACATTCGCGTGTTGCCGCGTTATCGCAACGTTTTCCGGCTGCTTAGCCCTATGTGGATGTATGTGGTTTTTTCGTGACTGCCGACGCTTGTCAGGCCCATATGGCGTACCAACGCCGGCACCGTGCACCACAAGGACCACTTAGGTGTGGCCCAAACGGGTTTTGGGCCACACCGTGTTTGTTCGCTCCCCTGATCGTCAGCCGATATGGCGCTCGAACCGGCGGAAACCGAGGATGCGGTCGATCTCGGCGAGCGCGTCCGCCGGCAGCTCCACGCCCGAGGCCGCCAGGTTGGACTCGAGCTGGCTGGGCTTGCTGGCGCCGACGATGACCGAGCTGATGACCGGCAGGCGCAGGATCCATGCCAACGCCATGACCGGCATCGGCAGGCCGAGGCCATCGGCCACGGAACGCAGCGCCTCCACCTTGTCCAGATTCTCCTCGGTGAGCAGGTCGTTGATCTGATGGTCGGACTGCCAGGTGGCACGGGAGCCCTCCGGCAACGGCTGGCCCTTGCGGTACTTGCCGGTCAGCAGGCCCTGCGCGAGCGGCGAGAACGGAGTGATGCCGATGCCGTAGCGTTCGCAGGTCTCAATGATCTCATGCTCGATGTACCGGTCCAGCATGTGGTACTGCGGCTGGACCACCGTCATCGGGTGCAGGCCGCGCTCGGAGATGATGCGCTGGGCGCGCTCGAGGCGGGCGGCGCTCCACTCCTCCGAGACGCCGTAATACAGGATCTTGCCCTGATCCACCAGATCGCTCAACGCCTGCAGGGTCTCCTCCATAGGGGTGGTCGGGTCGAAGCGGTGGCAGTAGTACAAGTCGATGTAGTCCATGCCGAGGTTCTTCAGGCTCCGCTCGCAGTTGGCCAGGATGTGCTTGCGGGACAGGCCGTGCTGGTTCGCACCGGGGCCGGTCGGGAAGAACACCTTGCTGGACACCACGACCTCGTCACGGGGATACTCCTTGAGCACGCGGCCGAGGAAGATCTCGGCGTCGCCGCCGGAGTAGGCGTCGGCGCAGTCGAAGAAGTTGACGCCGGCCTCCCATGCCTTGCGTACGATCTGCGCCGCGTTCTCCACGGCCGCCGTGTCCTCGAGCCGGGTCATCCAGCTGCCCAGCGCGATCTCGCTGACCTTGATGCCGGCCTTGCCGACGTTACGATACTGCATGTACGGTTCCTTTCACATGCGGGAATCGCTCCCCAATCCTCATCGTCGGGCCGGTATCCGCTGCGATATCCCACTATTGTGCCCACCACCATAGTACATCGTTTACCTTTCTTCAACCCGGCCTCCGGACCAGCCATCCCGCGTCCGAACAAAGAGAAACCCGGCGGAGGGAGCCGCCGGGTGAGAGAGAAGAGAGAAGAAGGGTTCAGTTATGGGGTTCCACCGGAACCTCGCCACCAGCTGTAACTGCTGACAACATTCATATAACCGCTCGTTGCTTGGAGGAACTTCAGCGTTTCCCTCAAAGCTCGCTGAGAGGAATGTGGCGGGGATGTGACGGATAGACAACGCTGGCAACACTGCGCAATTCGCCGGCTTTCAACAGTTGAAGCACCGGCGCAAACACCGTGACCGCCGCCAATATCCCAACAGTTGAAGCACCGGCTCGAATCAGGCGGTTGGCGCATACCTTTCAACAGGCACCCCGGCAGATAACTGCTTGTCGGCCGGGCACCAACTTCTCAACAGTTGAAAACATGACGCAAATACGGCGGCTAGCACCAATTCTTCAACAGTCGAACAACGGCAATCGCAGGCGAACCGTCCTGTAGCTGAAGGGTGATGATCGCCAACCCATTTGACGCGACAGTTCGACCGGTCAACTGTTGAAAAAATGGCGCGGACGAAGGGTCCAGCGCCATTTTTTCAACAACTGACCACCGTTACGCCGACGGCGTAGCAGCGCCAGCCAATCATCCGTTGCACAACGGACGACCGGAGTCAACCACTCACCGGACTCACTCGGCGGCGAGCTTGGCCCGCTCGGCGGCCAGGCGCTGGGCCTCGGCCTCGCGGCGGGCGGCCAGCTCGGACTCGAAACGCGCCAGCTCCTCCTCGACGGCCTCCTTCGGAATCTTCGCGAAGATCGGCGTGGGCTTGGCCACCGGGGTGCCGGGAACGATCGGCTCGCTGGCCCACGGATGGACCGTCTCGCCGAGCTTGTAGTCGCCGGTGATGATCGGATAGGTGAAGCCCGGCTTGTCCAGGTCCTCGACCTCCTCGATGCGCGGCAGCGGCGAGAACACGCCCGTGCCGCCCAGCGCCTCCCACACCTTCTGCGCGGAGTGCGGCAGGAACGGGGCCAGCAGGTGGTTCGCGTCGGACACGGCCTGCGCGGCCACGTGCAGCACGGTGCCCAGTCGCGCCGGGTCGTCCTTGATCTTCCACGGTTCGGTGGCGGAGATGTACTTGTTGATGTCGCCGACCACACGCATCGCCTCGGTCAGCGCGTTCTTCTGGCGGTGGCGCTCGATCAGATCGCCGACCGTGGCGAACGCGGCCCGGGTCTCCTCCAGCAGGGCGCGGTCCTCGTCGGTCATCTTCGATTCGTCCAGCGCAGGGATCTCACCGAAGTTCTTGTGCATGAGGTTGGCCACGCGGTTGACCAGGTTGCCCCAGCTGGCGGCCAGCTCCTCGTTGTTGTGGCGCACGAACTCGCTCCAGGTGAAGTCGGCGTCGGAGGTCTCCGGACCGGCCACCGAGATGTAGTAGCGCACGGCGTCCACGGGGTAGCGTGCCAGGATGTCCTTCACGTAGATCACGATGCCGCGCGAGGAGCTGAACTTGCGCCCCTCCATCGTCATGAACTCGCTGGCCACCACCTGTTCGGGCATGTTGAGCGGGCCGAGCTTGCCGGCCTCGCCGCCCTTGGAGCCGGCACCGTTGTAGCCGAGCATCTCGGAGGGCCAGATCTGCGAGTGGAAGGTGATGTTGTCCTTGCCCATGAAATAGTAGCCGGGCGTGGAGGGGTCACACCACCACTTGCGCCAGTCCTCCGAGGTCTCGCCGAATCGGCGGGCCCATTCGATCGAGGCCGACAGGTAGCCGATCACCGCGTCGAACCACACGTACAGGCGCTTGTTCGGGTTGTCGATCCAGCCATCCACCGGCACCGGGATGCCCCAGTCGATGTCGCGTGTGATGGCGCGGGGCTTGACCTCCTTGAACAGGCCGATCGAGAAGTTGATGACGTTGGTGCGCCAGTCGGTGCGGGTCTTGAGCCACGCCAAGTTCGCCTCGGCGAGCGCCGGCAGGTCCAGGAAGAAGTGCTCGGTCTCCTCGAAGCGCGGGGTCTCGCCGTTGATCTTCGAGACCGGGTTGATCAGCTCGTCCGGATCCAGCTCGTTGCCGCAGGCGTCGCACTGGTCGCCGCGCGCGCCGTCGGTGTGGCAGATCGGGCATTCGCCCTCGATGTAGCGGTCGGGCAGCGTGCGCCCGGTGGAGGGGCTGATCGCCACCTTCTGGGTGCCCTTATAGATGTATCCGTTCTTCAGGCACTGCTTGAACAGCTCCTGCACCACCTGCTCGTGGTTGCCGGTGGTGGTGCGGGTGAACAGGTCGTAGCTCAGGCCCAGGTCACACAGGTCCTTGGCGATCACGCGATTGTACCGGTTCGCCAGCTCCTGGGCGCTCAGCCCCTCCTTCTCCGCTTCCACCAGGATCGGGGTGCCGTGCTCATCGGTGCCGGACACCATCAGCACGTCATTGCCCTTCATGCGCTCATAGCGCGCATACACGTCCGAGGGGACGCCGAATCCGGCCACATGGCCGATATGGCGGGGGCCGTTCGCATACGGCCAGGCAACATTCACCAGTACATGAGTCATAGCCCCGATTATCAGGCTCAGCGCGGACAGTTCGCCAACCCCGACTTACGCACCATACAGCGCGGTCCACCGGCGATTATCCACATATCCACAACTTTCCCTCCGGCGCTGGCACCGACCACTGCCGACGCGTACCGTCGAACCATGGATACGACATCACCAACCACGGCAGCCATGTTCCCGCTGCTCCGCGACGACGCGCTTCCGGGCCCCATGAGCATGCATCGACTCGCCGAGATCGGCGCGATCCACCAGCTCGACGATGACAGCGCCTACCTGTCCGAGGACGCGGAGACGCTGTTCGGCAGGGCCAACATCACCAACATCCTCAAGCCGTTCAATACGGTGTCCTGCGCCGTCAGCGCCGCATGGGTCTGGCTGGGCGGTCGCTTCCCCGACACCATCGACGTCATCTCCACCTCGCATTACCGCGCCCCGATACGCGGACGACGGGTCCGGGTGTTCAACCGCAAGGCCCCGCGCGACCACATCGCCACCATAGGCTCGCTGCAGGTCACCACGCCGGCGCGGACGGCATGCGATCTGGCGCTGCTCCCCGCCACCGAGCACCCCGGCAGGGAAGCCGCCGCCATGATCTACGCCATGATGGATTCCGGACGCTGCAAACCACGCGACTGTCTGGACATCCTCGACGAGAACCGCTACTGGGCCAACGCCCCTCGCGCCCGCACATTCTTCGAATATCTCGCACCCTGTTTCTGACTACGCCCGACCACCCCCGACCGCATACAGCACCGAAGCCCCCCATGACCGCCCGACTTGCACGACTACAGACGCACACGCAGCAGCGCAGCGCATCTACGACACAAGAACGGCTGCACGCCCTCACACTGCAGCGCATCCGACAGGCAACGGCCGCGGTTCCCCCGCCGCCGTTGCAGCCCACGCCGGCCATCGCCTGCGCACCGGACACGCCGGTTGAGACCTTGTGGGCCATAGCCCGCAGCCATCCGGAGCTGCGACGTTGGATTGTGGCCAACCCCAATGCCGACGCCGATCTCCTGGAATACATCTCGCAGCAAGGCGGCCCCCACGTCAGGCGCTCACTGGATATCCTGCTCGCCTCGCTCGCATGAGACCTGAGCCCGGTCCCGTCACGACTTCATCGCCAGCACCGCGGCATACACCTGCTTGCGGTTCGCCAAGGAGCCGTCCGGCAGCGGATGCTCCTCCACCACCTGCATGATGGCGTCCTTGATGCGCAGCCCGTCCTCCAGCGCGCGGTCGACCGCCAACACCGCCAAATCCGCCACCGACAGCGACGCCGGAGCGGCGGCCTGCACGTCCGTCTCGGATGCGCCACCCACCACCAGCACCATCTCCCCGCGAGGCGGGTCATCGACCACGCTCTGCCGAATCTCGCCGATCGTGCCGCGCCGCACCTGCTCGTATTCCTTCGTCAGCTCGCGGCACAGCGCCATCGGACGGTCCGGTCCGAACGCCTCCAGCAGGTCCGCCATCGACTCGTCGATGCGGTGCAACGTCTCATAGAACACCATCGTGCGGCGTTCCGCGCGCATCGTGCGCAGGTACTGCATCCGCTCCGAGTGCTTCCGCGGCAGGAATCCCTCATAGCAGAACCGGTCGGTCGGCAGGCCGGACAATGCGAGCGCGTCCAGGACCGCGGAGGGGCCGGGCGCGCAGGTCACCGGCAGACCGCGCTCGATGGCCCGGCGCACCACCGCCAGACCGGGGTCGTTGATCGTCGGCATGCCCGCATCGGAGACGACGAGCACCGTGGCGCCGGATTCCACCCGGTCGAGCAGGCCGTCGGCTTTCTCGCGTTCGTTGTGGTCGTGGTAGGCGACGACATGGCCGCCGACGTGCACGCCGAGACGGTTGGCGAGCGCGTACAGCCGTCGCGTGTCCTCGGCGGCGACGATGTCGGCGTGCTCCAGCAGGGCGATCAGACGCGCGGAGGCGTCGCCGTCGTTGCCGATCGGCGTGGCGGCCAGCACCACGGTGCCCCGGGGAATGGCAATCGCACGCGTCGCGGTGCGTTCCGACGACCGGGAGTCGCCAACGTCGGCCGCGGAATCGTCAGTACGGGTTATGGCAGTCGTATGGTCCATGGCTGCGGCCGAGTCGTCGGAACCGTCGGGGGTCATCGCATATGTCAGGTGCTGCACGTCTTCCATACCATCCAGTATCCCGCAACCGGTCGATGCGCCGGCCCGCGGTCGTTGCTCGACGTGAGCTAGTTCAGGCGTTTCAACAGGTCGGCGAGTGTGGTTTGTGCGAGACGGTGTTCCAACGCCGCCTGGGCGTCGGCCAGCTCTCCGTCCAGCACCTCGTGGATATGGCCGCCGACCGGACAGTCCGGGTTGGGATGGGTGTGGAAGTCGAACAGGTTGCCGCCATCCAGCGAATCGACGGCACGGAACACATCGAGCATGGTGATATCCGCGGGATCCTTGGCCAGCGACGCGCCGCCCACGCCGGCTTCCACGGTGACGAGGTCGGCTTCCTTGAGCTGGCCGAGCACGCGACGGATCACCACCGGGTTGACGTTCACGCTGGAGGCGATGAATGCCGACGTGGTCTTGGCCTTGCCGGAGAAGTAGCCGATGCACAGCAGGGTGTGCATGGCCATCGAGAAGCGAGTGGAGACCTGCATGGGTCCGTTCCTTTCCGTCGCGGCCGTCTCGCGGCACCGGTTGTTGGTTGTATGCGCTTCCGTCTTACTCTACCGTCGCACAGCGGTGCAATAACAATTGTTACAACTTCTTCGCGAAAACCCTCGATGTAACACTTGACATTGCAACAACGAGGGCGCATGCTCTTTGTTGTAATCAAAATAGTTACAACACGGCGAATCCGTCAGACGCCCGGCAACGCCATCCACACCTTCGCCGGCGTCCAGCTGCGACTGGCATGCGCGGATTACATGCAGGAGGCCGGACGACCGGAGCCGACCGGCCATGCCGTGGTCACCGACGCCTACAACCTGCCGTCGCGCCACGTCGTCCACACGGTGGGTCCCATCGCGAACGGACTGCCCACCCCGCAGCATCGCGACCAGCTCGCCTCCTGTTACCGCGCCTGTCTGGATGCGGCCGCGGCGGCGGGCGATACCTCGATAGCCTTCTGCTGCATCAGCACCGGCGTCTTCGGTTTTCCCCAGGACGAAGCATGTGCGATTGCGGTGCGTACCGTGCGCGATTGGCTCGATTCGGCAGCTGGCGGAGCACGCACCGGCGTGCCGTTCGTGCGCGTGCTGGCCGTCATCTTCGGCTTCTCCTGGATCACCTACGCCAAGTCGCTAGTGTTCCTCAAGGCGTTCGACAAATTCTCCGACCCGGCCAAGGCCATGGAGCAGCCCACCTACGTCAACAGCAGCGCCTCGTTGTAACGGGCGCAACCGCAGACTTCATCTCCCTCCTTCCTCTGGGGCTCCCGGACGTTCAACCGGGAGCCCCGCCTTATTTCGCACCGCCACACCCGGCCACGCCGCCTTGCTCAGATTGTGATGCATTTCTTACTTCTCCCCTATCTTCACAATCCAATCCCACGATTTATCGGCGATAATTCACGGTCACCATAGATCAGAGTCCGACGACGCCGCGACGACGCGGATTTGCATTTGGGCAGGGGTGGCGCTATAGTAACCGATTGTTGTCCTGCGGAGCAAGACAACATCCACGGGGCTGTAGCTCAGTTGGTAGAGCGCTTCGTTCGCATCGAAGAGGTCGTGGTTTCGATTACCATCAGCTCCACGAGGACCCTCCGGATTCCACCCCGGAGGGTTTTCTTTTCTCTCAAAACCATTGATATTCCGCCATTTTGCAGCGATAGGCCGCTGTGCGTGGAAGTACGTCGGAGTGCACCGCAGTACACGGTTTAGGTACACCATCAGGTACACACCAGTGGCATGATGGAACTATGCGAACGAAGAACAGCTGGGGCACCGTCATCTACGACAAGAAACGACACGCCTACAGGGCGCGCTACCAGAACCCGCACAAGCCGGGGGCGGTCGTGCAACGGGTCTTCGCCGACAGACTGACCGCACAAGGTTGGCTGGCCAAGGAGAAGCAGCTCGTCGAGGCCGACAAGGCCGGACTGGATATATGGACGCATCCAAGCGAACGCGAGGCCGAGGCCAAGGCGCGGAACGCACGCACCAGTACCGTCTTCAAGGACTATGCCGCGGAATACGTGGAGAACTGGAGGCGCAAGGACGGGCAGCCATTCGCAGAGGCGACGAAACGCAAGCATCGCGAATACCTCGCCCATCTGCTCAAGGCCCCGTTCGTCGGCAAGGCCGTCACGTCGATCACCGAGACCGACATCCATAGGTGGCTGGACACGCCGATGGACCCGACGCCGAGACTTCGTGCGTTCCAGCTGCTCAAGGACGTGATGCGCAAAGCGGAGCGTGAGGGGCTGATCGAGAAGTCGCCGGTGACCATGCGCAATCCGAAACTGCCGAGAAGTAAGCAGGCGCAGATACCGGTGGCCACCCCGCAGGAGTTGAAGATCATCTACGAGAACATGCCCGAGTATTGCAGGATCGCCGTGTACATGGGCGCGTGTTTCGACCTGCGCATCAACGAGGTGTGCGCGCTACAGGTCCGTGATTTCGACCTCGACCGCGGTGTGCTGCACGTCCGTCACAGCGTGGGCAAGGGCGAGGGCGACAAAGGATACCGTCGGCTCAAGGAGACCAAGACCGAATCAAGCACAGCGGACCTGCCGATTCCAGACGTGTTGGTGCCGATGATCCGGGAGCAGATCAACGGGAGAGGCGGAGACAAGATGCTGATTGAGTCACCGAAGACCAGCGGTATCCTCACTGATTCCGCGCTGCGCAGATTGTTCAACAAAGCTGCAGAAGTCGCGGGACGTCCCGATCTGCATTTCCACACGCTGAGGGCAACGGCCATCGATGCGGCGACACATCAGGGGGCGACGCTCAAGGAGACGATGGCGTTGGGGCGGCACGACGACGAGAAGACCTCAATTGCAAGATACCAGCGTGCCGGCTCAGGGCGTCTGCGGGAATTATCGAATGCCGTGGCTGCGTCGCTGCTGCCACGACGGAGGACACGCGAGGATGTGGAGCGGGAACTGGACGAGACACGAAAAAGGCTAGCCCAGCTGGAAGCCGAGCTAGCCGAGTTCAACGGAACAGACGCGCCAGAGACTCCGCGTCGATAAGACGCTTGCTGCCGATGGTGTAGCTGCGCAGTTTGCCTTCCCGAATCAGCGCATACAGGAAAGACTTGGAGCAGTGCAACTTCGCCATGGCCTCCGGTACGGTCAGGGTTTCGGGGATGCTCATGGGCTGCCTCCTTCCTGCCGTCCGGGCAAGGGTTCCTTAATCAGTTCCCCCTCGGGGGTCATGTAGTTGCAATCGGCGAGGCGTCGCATCAGGGCGAGACGCCGTTCGCCCACGATGTCGGGGTACTGTGCGGCCAACGGCAGATTACTGATGATCCAGACTGCGGTGAAGCAAGCCTGGTGGTTGCGGTATCGGGCAGGCAGAACAACTGGATAACGGTCCAGATAGTTGAGCAGCTGCTCCCACGGCAGCTGGGAGTCGTATTCGTCGAGGACCAAAACCTTATGCCGGCCGTACTCGTCGAAGGGGTGCTTGTAGTTGGTGACGCGATAGATGTCCTCGATCGGATAGCGGTCATACACGAACCGGGTCTTGCCGACGCCCGGGGCACCGTACAAGTAGTGTGCATCGATGTCTCGTAGCTTGCCGCCAAGCTCCTTGCGGACGTACGCCTCCTCCAGTTCGCCCAGCCATCTGGTGCAATGGGCAGCCTTCGCTCCGCTGTCACCGAGCAATACCTCCTGCATCGACATCCCGTCGAGTATCTGCTCCCTGAGTCCGATCAAGTCGGAACGCTGCCCCCGCTTGTCCTTCATGTTGATCTTGCCGACATACACCGGCTGGCCCGCCTGCGTTTCCGATTTCGTGCAGTACGCCACGCAATCGGCCACGCTCTTACGCCGACGTTCGATATGGGCATCCCTGAACCCGGCATTTGTCAGGTGGTTCTTCAGAGTCGAGAACCGCATGGGAGTCTTCACTTGTAGGAAGCATTGGAAATGCTCGTACCCTGTATCCGCCCCGGTCTCACGCTGAAACACGGCGCCAGCCCCGATTTTCTCGAACAGTGCCTTGATCTCATTCTCCATATGGCCCTCCGCCCTGATGGTCAACATCCAGTCACGACTCTGCGTGTCGTGTCCACCCTTGGATTCCTTTGTGTCCGCGCCGCCGTCGACTTTAGAATCAGCGTCATCGAGACCCCACTCATCTGCCTCGTTAGGATCTATGCCCTTGTTGAGGTCGAGAGCTTCGTCGTGATACATATATCCGTCCTTAATGGTCTGCTACTGCTACAGAGGTGGGCGGGTAACACTAGAGCCGCCCACATCGCCGCCTACGGCGGCGAACGCGTCGGACTGACGCTTCGCTGTCGCTACGCGTCCGCCGCCGCTCCCAACATGCGAAGAGTGTCATCGTCCACGTATGGAGCCCGGAAACATTGCGCTGCCCCAGTGTCAAGGTCGGCGTACCAACATGTACCGGGCTCGTCCGCGGGAATCAGCCAAGGGGTTGCCCCGTTGTCTACGGCGGCATCGCCCAGTGCCATCCTCGCTTCGACCTCGCTGTTCAGCCGCAAGGCGAGACGCTGCGGAAATCTTGGACGTAGCGGCATAGCCTGCACACGCGGGTCTTGGGTCAAGGCAACTACCACAACACCACAGGAACGTCCACGGCGGAGGATGGAGTCGAGCAAAGCAGTGGCCTCGGCAGCTTCCGATTTAGCTTTGCCGATACCGATGGTCAGTTCTGCAGCTTCGTCGATCATCAGGAGAAGACGAGGCTCCACATCGGGCGTGACCATGCGGACAACACCGCGATACTTGTCCTGCCGTCGCGCTACCTCATTGTCAAGCTTGTGCAACAAATCCGCCGCCTCCGACAATGACCAAGCGTGGTGGTGAATCAGCTTGGGGTTGACCATTCCGGCCTCCATGCCCCCTTTCAGGTCGATGTAGTCGAGCTGCACCAGACCTTTGGCGATAAAAGGGGCTTGAGCTTTAAGCCATCCTCCCGCTATGCTTCCCTTTCCGGAGCCGGTCAGTCCGGTGACGAGGGTATGACGCGAAGCTGCGACGGCCACGGGGCGACCAGAGCGATCGCGCCCGTAGCCAATCACGTTGATGTCAGCGGGACGTCTGCGGTTCCGCCACATCAGTGACTTCCCTTACGCAGATGGATACCCACATAGGCTGCATCCAGAGCGACCAGACGCAGCGAGTCGGCTTCACCAAGGTAACTTCACGGTTCCATCTGTGGGCTAGATCGCCAGCCAACCGACCTGCTTCGGCGTCTGTCATCCATCCGTGCGGTACGTGTACGATGATGCCCCAGGGACGCGCGTGCAGGTGGATGGTTTTTGCGTCGTCATCTGAAATACGGATGCCGCGCGAAGCTGCGGCCCGTACCCGATCGGGGAGGATGCCTCGGTGGGCGACAACCCAGATTTGGAAGCCGCACCAGATCGCCGCAACGACGACACCGAGGATGATTACCACCCATGCCCACCAAGGCAGCGTCGCCAGCCACTCACTCATCGTCCGCCTCCATGAACGCCGCGGAAGTCATCGGCTCCACGTGATCAGCGATCACGGAGAGAGCGATCTGGCGGCCGTCAGCCCATGGGGTGATGAGGCAATCCACACAGCGGAGCGGAGTAAGAGATGACACCTGCGTTGTAGGCAGAGTATGCACCTTGACCGAAGATGCACGTACCGTCTGGCCATCAGCGTCGCGCACAACCACATTCCGTAGTGGATACACTGGCTTGCCATCGACAAGGCGCAGTGCCCCGTCGCTGTCCGCCACCGGGCTGATTTGCTTGGGGTCGATGGCATCCAAAGCGAGTGCCACGGCCACGGGCGTTGAGATCCTCATAGGATCCTCCTTGTATTTCCTTGGGGCGGCGTCTCCGCCCTCGCGTGGTTACAGAATGCATCAACACATTTGAGTATGGAAATAATTTCCATTAAACTTAGAGCAATCAGCGAAGCGCGGAACGCGGAGGTAAAGATGACTCGCAGGAGAACGCGTGACAACCTGCCATACGCGACTCAGGAACTAAGGCGGCTGATGGCCGACCGCCAAATGACCATCGTCCAAGTGGCTGAAGCTGCCGGCGTACCACCGGAGCGGATGCGCACGCTGAGCCGTGGTAACGCTGCGATGCGTCTTGACGAAGCAGCGCGCATCGCTCAGGTCTTCGACCGCAAAGTAACCGTTTTTCTTGAGCGCGGAGATGACGAGAACAGGATGGGAAGCCAGTACGTGTTCACACATCGCAAGGAACTGAAGAGATTTCAAGATGCTGTTGAAGCGTTAGACGCGCTGAAGGACAGCTTTAAAACGTACGGCGACGAGCAAGCACGCCTTTCCAAACTGCCCAAATACTGTTACTACGATGGATCAATGGGCCGAGCCTCCGCCGTCGTAGCCAAGGAAACTCTCCTGATTGATCAGTTATTCAGCGCCGTCGAATATCTCAATTCCAAAGACACAATCCTTCTTGCGGGAAGCAGAGATGACTTCCTGCCAGTTGCCACCACCTACATGCACCGCTGGTGGGACGAGTCGATACTTCCCGCTGACGTTACGAACGTCAGGATACTTAATGAAGATATCGAGCGGAAACGCTGCGAACAGTACCGAGAGCTGATGGCCGCGTTCGGACGGTCTGAAGCCTTTTCAAAAGATTCCTTCAACCCCGAGCAAATCGAACTCGAACGGATGCTCTCCAACAGCTCCCTAAGAGACAAACCCACGTCACTTCGCCAAGCCGAAGCACTCTACTGCCAATCGCTGACAAACCTGAAGAAGTATGAGTACTTTCGTTTCGTCCAAGCAATAATGAAGCAGTCCGCCAAAAAGGGAACACTCTTCGGCGAATCATTGAAAGGACGCCTGCGCATACTGAAGAAACTGGGAGTGATTCATCCAAACAGAGCTCGGGCTATTGTTAATGCAACTGACATCACGCCCATTCGCGCTGGTTACAATACAACAACACACAAGATGTCGGATACAGAACTAGCTCGCATTGTCCTGTCAAACGCCACGTTCACATGGTTCTTTTCCTACGAAGGTTGGATCATCGCATCCGACGGATTAACCACAATCGCTCATTCACTAGAAGAAGTAGCCACTTGTATGAGACGACAATCATTCTTCGCGGGCGACCGGCCAAATCATTCAACAGGAATCATATGGAGCAACATTCCAGACAACGAAGAGGAGTTCACACGCACACTCGGTCTGAAGAGTCTCTTCGCAGATTAAAAAGCCAACCACTCTCAAGGATCATGCAGCGTACGGCCCCATGAACCGGGAGCCGTTGAGATGCACCATGTGATCTGGGGTATCGGCGCACCACGCCTCCGTCTCCCATGCGAGCTGGGCAAGATACCGCTGCATAATCTTGCGGTTGGGGAAGCAGGAGACCAGCACGACCTTATCCCACTGGTCAGCGAATAGGTCGCGCAGCTCGGCTTTGCGCGTCACGTCCACCGGCCCATGCGTACTCGCCGCTTCCATGAGGAACAACCAGCCGCGTACCCCATCCCATGCAATCACGTCAGGCGCCTTCTCACGAGCCTTGAGACTGATGTCCAACTCATCCATGAGCGCGGCATCAATCACCCCGTGTTTGTGATCGGTGTCGTCGATGTAAAGCACCTGGCAGCCCGGTGCGAAGCGTGGCAGCATTTCCTCGACGATATCCCGAATAAGTACCGATTGACCGCTGGGCGATAAATCAAGCGTCGCACCGGACGGCAACACGACCGGGGTCTTGGGCATATCGCGCCGCTCTTCTGCCAACGAGAGATAGGATGAGTGCTCAAGCAGGAACCGTTCAAGTTCGGATTCAAAAGCTGGCCTACCGTGGTCACGGAATACCTTGAGCGCCGCGTCCGTAACGCGATAGTTCCACTTCGGTGAGTTAATCGGGCGATCGGGACAATCGACATTCTCCTCAACGATCTTTGCTATCACAAACTGATGCAACGTGGACCGACGAATCGTCTCGCGCGAGTTCGGCTTATACTCCACGCCGAACTGATCGCGAATCCAATCCATGATGGCACGGGTGCCCAACGTCGGGTTTGTGGCCTGCTCCCATGAATCCCCTTCTTTAAGATGAAGCAAAGCCAGTAACGTCATGGCACTTCTATTGTTTAACTGCCTCTCACCCACCTCAAAATCATGCAGTACATCCAATGCCTCATCAATCAGCTTGCTTGCACCCATGAAAACAACCTTTCAACTGTTTCATCAATCTGGTTCTGATCCACATCGCCCTCCACCGGCAAACGATCAGCCAACACTCCCAGCTGCATTCTTGAAGGGCACGGCAATTGCCGCAGATCGGTCGCATTAACCTGTGTGCTGCCGGACACCTGCCGATACCATTCGTCCACAATCGACGACGACAACCACAGCGTCAGGCCACGCGCCGACCGATCGTCCAGAGGCACCGTCCGACGCGACGTACCCTGATGCACGTAGTTCAGTTTGTTGTCCGCCACGAAGTCAACGTCGCTGTGCAGATACGACGCATAAATACGGTGGTGCTGCTCTTTGGACGAAAAACGGTTCACCAAGCAGTAGCTCCCCGCCGGCAACACGACATTGCGCGAGTCAGCCTCACCGTTCACCCACTGCTCACGGTCACATTTGATCGGATGCGTCATCACCATGCCACACTGGTTGTCCGACCAATACAATGGGTGCCCGTTCGGCTGTTCAATGTCCGACAGCACGTCACGATTGCGGAACCATACTAACTTGCCGGTGGACACCCACAAGCCCTGATCCGACATCGGTCTGAACACCGCCAAACGCGGGTCCTGTTGCCGGATACGTAAAATCTGATCCTTCCCCATCAGCAACGACTTCAACGCGACTGACTCGTGCGGCTGCCGTTCCAGCGGACGATCCGGGACTACGTCGGCATAGACCGTGACCGTCCCCGCCTGCGCACGCTTGGACACTTTCAGCAACATGATTTCTTGCAGGACATTCATGTCCTTGAAATGCTTTTGCCTAGAACCATATACGGCCAACGCATCGATGCTGCATTCGGACAACATCCACTTGCGGAAATCCTTGAAGTAGTCCCCGTTCATCCACGAGCGTGGAATAATGGCAACACATTCGCCCCCCTCGTCCAACGCCTGAATCGCCATCATCAGAAATGCCGTATACAGATTCGTGACCTTCGCCCCACCGCCACTCGTGGCCACCGTCATTGGACGGATTTTCTTGTACGGAGGGTTCAGGATCACCCTGTCGAACTGATCGTCCAGCATCACGTTGAACACCGAATCGTTGATCACCGTGACGTCATCGCAAACCTGACGTAGTGACGATTCGGAAGCCGCCGCAAGATCGGCGTCCTGCTCGATGGCGACCACACTGCTACCCGCCGCAGATTGACCAGCTACGACCGCACTCAGAATACCCGAACCGGAACCAAGATCAAGAATCCTCACCGGTCTGTCAGTAGGAGTGAACAGACTCACCGCCTGCTCGGCAACGGGCATGGGAGTCAGAAACTGCTCCCACTGCTGCTGCTGCTCAGGAGAAAGCGATGCCGCAGCCTCGTTGCGAATCTGCGCGATGGTCTCGGATGTCATACCTACCAGAATAGACGAAGTTCGATTTATAATTTGCCGTACAACCTAACTATGCATTTAGAGCACAAGGAGTTACAGGCGTGTGGAACTATGCCCGACTTTCACAAATTGCCAAAAAATGCGGAGGCCCTGTGGGGTTAGTAGCGGCTATCGCGGCGTCTTGTCTGGGATGTGGAATAGTGATCGGAAGCGCCGGCACGCGACTTGTCCAAAAGCTAAAAAAAGAAAGTAGTACAACACAAGACACGTCGGATAACGATTCCGAGGAATAGCGTGGAAGCTTCTTTACGAAGGAGAGAAACGTGAATGACGGCGGATGCGACTGGTATTGCGATGGTTGCAGTATAGAGTTGAATTCTCAATCCGGTTTTACTGTCGAAAGTGGAAGCTGGACATGCGAGGTTTGCGGTTATGTTAACGACGTCTCCGCAGACAACATCATCAGCTCCGAAGAAGCAGCTTCTAAGCGTGATTCATTTGAGCAACGCCGTGTATATGCCGATGGGTGGAGAATCAGTCTTGATGCGACAGGAGCGTTGGGTGACATTGTTTTCACATGCCCGTATTGCCGTTCAACAACTCCTAATATGCTCTTTGTCTCAGCGCCAAAATCAGAACTTATGAAATCCGACTTTGAAACTGACCAGTGCTGTAATCAATGCGGACGAAATATTGTCGTGGTCTGTACTTCTAGCAATTTTCTCGGGAATTACTTTTAAGTAAAAGTACACAGTTAAGTACACACGCTCAAAACTTGTGTTATATATGTTGATTTTACAACTCTTTGCGCGATTACCATCAGCTCCACGAGGACCCTCCGGATTCCACCCCGGAGGGTTTTCTTTTTCCGGATCTATTACAGCGTGTGTTGCCTCAGCCAACCGGTACCGCGAATTCGAGTTGCTGGAACGCGGCGCTCAGCAGCACCCCATCAGAGCCGCACCGCCGGAACGGCGTCTTTTCCAAGTACCGTTCATACTCCGCATCACCCTCGAATCGCAGATAATAGCCAGTCACCAGGCAATACAGCCGCATGCGCCTCATACGCCACCAGCCACCGGTGGGATCCGGCCCGAACGACCATTGCAGGCATTCGTCCCACACGGCGCGAACATCGTGGTCATTGCCATATCGGACGCGCAACCTCTCCAACGCCGCGCGGGCGTCGTCGGCGCCACCGTGTTCCTCCACGGCGAGCGCATACAACGCAAACGCCAGCACCGCCATGGTCGGCGTCTTCACACGCATAGCCATCGCCTTTTGCACTTCGCCCCACGGCGTCACAGGAGCGTGCCTGACATCCGGATCAAAGTCCATCATCTCCGTCGGAACTTGCCGCCGCAACAACGTCAGACACGCCGTCGTCACCACCCCATGCAGCGCTCGTGCCTGTCCGGAGAAGGCACCCCTGAGCGCCAGCTGCTGGAACGGTTCGCATGCGGCGCGGTACAGCGCTTCACATTTCAGCCGGACCTCGTCCTCCGCCGCCGAGGATGCGGATGAGACCCAGCAGCGTCCGACCTGCCCCTCAACGGTTCCGCAATCCCCTTCCGCGGAGGATGCGCCCGGTACGGATACAGGCTCGCCGCCGAGGACGGCGAGCACCATCCGGCGGTAGTCCTCGGACATCAGACATGATTCCACTACGGCTCGCGGCACCGGCTGCGGCATGACGAACCGCTGCCGCACACACCATGCCGCCAGATCGACCAGGAACACCGCGTGCAGCTGCCGCCGCCATCCGTCGCCGTCGACAACCACGCCGCCGATCCCGTCGTCCGACCCGCCCGCAGCCGATGCGGCGATCGTCACGGCCTCACGCAGGTCGTTGTCCATCGCCCCTTCATGCACGATCAGCTCCAGCCATACGGCGTTCCGGGCCCGGTCCAGTTGCCCGGCATCAGCGGTGTCCAGATACCGATTGCAGGCGTTCTCGAATTCCGCGACAGCCATCCGCCGCAGCACCCGCAGGTTGCCGGGCAGCAACGCGCCGTCCGCGCGTGCCCCGTCGATGATGCGCAGCTGATGCCGGTTCGTGCCGCCCTCCAGCATGCAGTCAGCCCACATGGCGGGCCATTGGCCACCCAGGTTGAAGTCGAATCCCAGAGACAGCCGCACCAAGTTCCATCCGACCTGTTCCCGGTCGCGGCATTCATCGGCATCGAACCCGTTGCAGTACAGACTGTCATTGCCCACCACATGCCGGTAGGACACCTCCAGCATGCGCAGCGCCTGCCGTTCGCGCTGCTGTGAACGGATGCCGAGCATCATGCGCAGCATGTAACGCACCAATGTCCGCCATTGCCGCAACGAGAGGTCATTGGTCAGCGCGGCCACGATATCGACCGGCACCGCGGCACCACGCTCCCCCTCATACGAGGCGTCAACCAGGATCTTAGCCAGGAAGCACAGCGCGAAGGTCGACAGCACGGTGCGCTCGTGGTACATCAGGTCGGTGCTCGGCATCTTCTGGATTGTGCATTCCAGGTATTGGGCGTATCGGCTCCGTTCGGGAACAACGCCGTCCCGTGGCACTTCCCCGCGCTCCATGGCCGCGTGTTCCAGCTCCGTCTGGCAGTCCTTCCAGCGCCGCCCCAGGCTGCGAGCGCCGATCGCGCCGCCGATGTTGTCCTCCCAGTAATCGTGCAGTGTCTGTTGCACGGCGTCATACAGTCTGCGGCGTTCGCCCGCGCGCAACAGTCGTGCGTCCATGGCCTCCATGAATTCGTATGGGGTGTCGATGTACACGCCGTCGCACAGCAACGCCGCGAAGGCGATGAGGATGTCGATGTTCGCCTCAGGACGTTCCGTGTATCCACGGCCGCGGCCATGATCTCGCCCACGATTGCGTCCGTGCCCGTGCTCCCGCGCCGAGGACAGCGTCTCCTTGTCCGATTCCGGGCGATGTTCCGGCAGTTCGTGCACGAACTGCGCTACCAGGTTGCCCAGTTCGTGGCGGAATTCGTCGCCGGTACCGCCGTGGCCGAACCATCTCCACCATATGTCGGCGAATCGGTTCAGCGCATCAAGATCGGCTACCTGCTCCAGCTCGTAGAGCCGCCATTGCGCATCCTCCAAGCCGGGGTACCGATCCCGGCGAATCCGTTCGAGCAGCGTACGTCCGATGCCGCACCGTTCGTCAAGTCCCGCGGTCGGCAGATCGGCGGAATGCTCGTGCGGCACCCATCCGTCCGACTGCGAACTGCGCACCAGGATCACCAGATGGTCGATGTCCTCCCGATACGCCATCGTCCATTGGGTCATGCCAAGCCGGTCCGCAATGGTCAGCAGCTCCGCCCCGCCCTCGGTGCAATCCACCACGCAGGTGGAGCATCCGCGCGCGGCGGCGGCCTGGAGCTCAGCCTCATCCGGTTCCGTCATCGGCATGCGGTCCGCCCGTAAAGCGCGGGCCGATGCGCGCAACAGGTCCGTATCCACCATCCACCGCCCCCTGCCGTACCGGCACAGAGCCTCGCCGGACAAGTACAGCACCGGTTCCACGCCGGGGTCGCGACTGGGCGCGTTCAGCCGCAAAGGCGCGAAGAACCGCTGTCGCAGACGTTCACCGCCATCGTCCGCTGCGTGGACCGGCAGCGTCAGCAACGCCATCAGGCTCTGCCGCAGGAACGGAGCCATGGCGGCCAACGATTCCGGGATTGCAATAACCGTGCAGCTGCGCCGCCCCTGATGCCCGTCACTCTCCACGGACGGGCTGCGATCGATCAGGCGCAGGGGGAAGCAGACATCCGTGTCCGGGAACCAGTCGACGGTGCCGCCGCTACCGTCATGACCGTAGCGGTGCGGCCGCGCGACTTCGGGGATACGGACGGCCGCCCGCCGGTACCAATCGGACAGCGTGCTCATGACTGATCCCGATTGACCCGTTCACGGTTCTCGACCATCTCGCGCGCCGACGGCAGCCAGGTCAGGAACGCGTCGATCTCCTCGTCGTCGAGTTCGCCTTCCGCATATGCCTTGAGCTTCGAGTACTGACTCAGCCCCGCGCGCGCGGTCAGCTCCAGCAGATCCACGAACACCCCTTCCGGGAATGGGTCTCCGATGCGATAGGGAATCGTGCAGTTGCAGATGATCTCGCCGTCGCTGTCCAGCTTCACCTGCGCGAACCGCATGCCGAACGCCTCCGTGCTGACGTACGCCTGGGCGAAGGGCAGCGTCTCCGGCGGGATGCGGAACGGATACAGGATGCGGATCTGCACCGAGTCCGCGTCCGGCTCGAAGATCACCCGTTCGCTCACGAAATGACGCTCGTAGTCGGACACCGCGTATTGCAGCATCCACGCATCATCGTCATCATCGTCGCTGACGAACACACGCGTGAACTTGCTTTTCGTCAACCGCTTGATGGTCGCCCATACCTCACGCACCCGATTGTCGGGCACACGGGATTCCTCCGACGCCTCGCCCGGGACCGCCGGGCCGACGGCGCCGCTGACATCGCCGTTGATGGATTCCACCGTCATCATCGTTCTCCTTGCGTTGTTGTGTCACGCCGTAAGTGATTGTTTCGATTATCGCGTGCCGCCCGCCGGGGAAGCGCCGGGGAAGCCGCATAACGCCTTGTGCCAGGCGGCGATCGGCTCGGGTTGGCGAACCGGTCCGCCGAAGTCGAAATCGTTCATGAGCCGCAGCACGCGTTGCGCGTTGGTTGCGGCCACCTTGCCGGAACGTTGCCGGTAGTCGTCGTGGGCGAACGCGGCGCACAGCACGCGCCGATAGAACGTCCTGAGCACCGTGCCGCCGTCCCCGCCGATCTCCATGCGTTCCAGCGCGCACAGCATGGCGATGGCCACGGCGTCGCTGACATGGCCGTTGTCGGCTAGGAACCGGTCGACCATCATACCGCCGTCCTCGTCCACGGCGAGCCTGCGGCACAGCCAGATCGCGGCGAAGTACGCCTTGACGGCGTCGTATTCGAACCGGATCGTATCGGCGTCCTCGCGGAAGATGCCGCAGCGGGAGATCGTGCGGTCGAGCGCCTCCTCATTGTCGGCGCGGTCGCCGTTGCCGTCCTCCTCGCGGTAACGGTTGAACAATTCCAGGAAGCGTTCGCGGTCGAACACGCCCTGTCCGTTCGATGCGGCACGTTCGACCCCATCAGCGAACACGCGGCGTTCCGGCACGATGGCGTCGTACGCCAGATGGGCGATGGCGATGCGGTCGCACCCGGGGATCTCCCCGCCGGTTTTCGGCAGGATGCGTTCGATATTCGCCAGACACCGGTTGACCAATGTGCCGACGCTGCCGTCCGACCGTTTGAGTTCCTCCACAATCGCGGCCAGCATGCCCGGGTTGCCGAGCAGGCTGGCGAACCCGGGCGTGGCGCGTACCGCTTCGAATCCGACGGGAGCCATGCCGCCGTACGACCGGTCGAGGATGTCGAACAGTCGCCGCTGCCGCGGTTCGTCGAACGGGGCGAACTCCGCGCGTTCCCCATCGCCGCACAACCGGTCGATCCGCGACTCCTCGGTGCCGCCCAGCGACCGGCTGGTGATGATGTACCGGCCGATGGCGTACCCGTCGTCCGCAATCAGCCGCTCCAGCGACTCCAGGAAGTTGCCGCGGCATTGGAACGGTATCTCGTCCACCGAATCGATGAGCACCAACGTATCGGGTCGTTTGAGCAGACGCCGGAACCGGTCGACGCCCACCGCCACCGCGTCGCCGGCCGCGCAGCCCCGCCCGCCCAGCGCCATCAGCGCGTCGAAGTCGTTGCCGCGGCGCTGCGGGGCGCGTACCCGCTCGCCGTACATGCGGGTTTTCATCTCTTCGGGCAGATGGTCGTACAGGAACGCCGTGAACTCCTCCGGCTCCAACGGGCCGGAGCGCAGCGCATCATACGAACGGTACCATTCGGTCTCGCGCACATCCGCCTCGGTGGCGCTCATCGCATACGGCACATCCCGCTGGGCGATGACCACCGGTATCAGCCCGCTTCCGGCGATGACCCGCCACTGGTCCGCATCGACCTGCGCACGCATGTAGTCCACAAAACCCGCGCGCAGCGGGGCGCGGTTACGTGCCGACCGGTATTCATACGGCAGCAGGCCGCCCAGCACATACGCCACGCCGCGCACGAACGTGCTCTTGCCCATGCCCGCGTTGGCGCGCACGAACAGCCCGCGCCTGCCGCCCTCGACACCGGCCACGGAGGCCAGCCACTGCACGGGCTGCGCGCCGATGAAACCGGGGTCCACAAACCCTTCGTCATAGGTGGGCGCCTCGTCGTTGCCGTCCGGACGGCGCATGGGAATCGTCCGCCCCCATTCGGCCACGCCGTCCAGATAATCAGGCAGATATGGTGGCACCAATCCTTCGGCGTGGGCGTTGAGGCAGTCGGCGAGCACCTGTCCGAATCCACGCCCGCTATGGTCATGCTCATGGTTCAAGTACAGACGGATCATCGCCTGTGCGATCACCTGTGCGATGGCGTACGGGTCGTCCGGCAGACGCAGGTCCGCAGGGAGTGCGGCGTCGAACGCATCATCCGCCGATTGCAGGGCGTCGATCATCGTCCGGCATGCGGCGACCCTGTCGCCGGCGCACTGCACGCGGTCCAGCCATGCGGCCACCGCATACGGGAAGCACACGGCGTAGTCCAGATAGTTGTCCGCGCCGATGCTGCGACTGCGGAAATCGGCTTTGAGGCGTTCTCCCACGTCGGCCCGCCAGGCGTCGGTCTCGCTCCAGCAGTTGCGGCCCGCGGCGTTCTCGCCGTTGCGGTCGCCCTGCTGGAACGGGAAGATGCGCCAGCCGGCGTCCGGTTCCAGCCGCAGCGACCCGACCGGCCGCAACCGCAGGATCAGTTCGCCGTGCGGGCCGATGCCGCGCATCCGGTACGCCGCCCCGCGCGACAGGTATAGCTCCCCGCCCGCCATGCCGGCGGCACGCAACTGCTCCCGTTCCGCCAGCTGCCCGCGGGCGTCCTGCCAGCCGCACTGCCCGTAGAACGAGAATCCCGAGATCGGTCGGTAGCTGACCGTCACGTCGCCGATGCCGCGGTACCGGGCCCAATCGTCCACATCGACCCCGTCCGCGAACCGGTACCGGCAATCAACCGCCGACGCCTCGGGAATCCGCGGACCGTCCGGCTCCGCGGCGGCTCCGGCCGGCAGGTTCCTGGATAGTCCCGCGGCGATGCGTGCACGTTCGCCCGTGTCGAATCCGTCCATCACCCGCCAGAACCAGGCGTCGAAGCAGTCGTCGTCCGCGTAGACGCCGTGCTCATCCGACACGGTCACGTATTGCGACCACCGATGGTTGTAGGCGGTCGCATGCGCCTGCGGCTCTCCGCCTTCCGTCGGCGTCCACGTGCCGAACACGACGACGGCGTCCGCATTGTCGTCGAAGCAGGGGCCGATCATCCGTTCCAGCAGCATCGTCTGCTTGCTGCGTACATATTTGCCGGTTTCCGCGGGATTCGACCATTCGCGGTGCGCGGGGTCCGCATCGTCTCGGATGGGTTGGAGCAGGGCTTCGACCAGCCGGTACCCGACCGCTTCGAGACGCCACCGTCCGTCGGAGGGTATGGCCGACACCGCTCCGGAGCCCGACGCCGGTTCCTTCTTCGCTCTGGCCATGCCCGCCTCCTTGCTCCACGACTCTTTCCATACTACGGCGCGCCGTCACGCTGCCGCGCGGCACCGGGACCGGGGAACGGATTATCGGCGCGTTCCCCCGTCGTTCCCCCACGTCGGCCGCCGTACCGTCGATGCCATCAAGGGCGCCCGCCCTTGCGATTCAAGAAAGGAACGGCAATGTCCCAGTATTACAACGAACTCGTTTTCAATCCCTTTCTGGCGATCTTGGACGTATCCAGCTCGATGAGGCTCGACCGCAACGGCAATTCGCCCATTGCCACGGAGGCTTGCATCGTACCGGAACTCTCCCGACTCGGCCGTGAGCACCCGACCGTGGATCAGACCACCACCGCCGGTCTGATCCTGTTTTCCACGAGCGCCGAGGTGGCGCTGCCGATCGGGGCCTCCGGACGGCTCTCCCAGCTGGATGACGAGCACATCAACCTGAATGCGGAAGGGTTCACGCATTTCGGCACCGCATTCGACCTGGCCCGCACGGAGCTGGAGGCGCTGCCCCAGCGCCTGCGCGACAGCGGCCAGCTGCATGGCGCACGTCTCTCGCTGCGCCGTCCGCTGGTGGTGATGGTTACCGACGGTGCAGCCAATGACGATGTCGACGAACGCGATCAGGCCTGGCAGCGGCTGGTGAACAGCAAGCTCAGTCCGAACATCGTGATGGTGGGTGTGGGCGACGCCGACCCGGACCAGCTCAAGCGATACAAGAACCGCCGCGGCGTGGCCCTGTTGAGCAAGACGCCGGACGATGTCTCCGGCGCGCTGACCGGGCTGATCGATCTGATGCAGGGCACGATCATCGCCATGGGCGAGGCGGACAACGCGTCGCAGCCGATCATCGACGAGTCGATGATCGACGACGACCTGTTCGAAATCCTCGAATAGCCCGACGGACAGCACGGGACACAAGGCATAACGCGCAGGACACAGCACAGGAAAGGAGCAACCATGTGGACCGAGATGTGCCTGGGATTGTCGATCGTCGCGGCGGCGTTCGTAGTGGCCGTCGCGGCGCCGTTCGTGGCCAACGCCATCGTGAACGCGGAACAGGAGCGGCCACGCCGGGTTCCGGTTGCCGCGGCCCCCAGTCCGGACGGCGGCACGTCAGCGAGCGGGACGACCGCGCCGGTCACCATGCCGGACGCGGCATCAAATACCGTGCCGAGCGCAACGTCAGCCACCATGCCGGACGCAACGCCGGTCGCCGTCGCGGTACCGAAGACCGCTGCGGACATGCCGCCCGCATTCCCACCGCGTGCCGACGGCACCGTGCGCCCACCGAATCCGAGCGCCACACAGCCGCCGGAACCGCTGGCCACGTCCGACGCCGCCAGGCAACCGTCGCCTGCAGATGCCGACGACACCGCGAACGCCGGACGGCAGCAATCGGCTACGGCACGCCCCGAATCGGTCTCCGCGCTGCCGCCGCGGCCGCCCCACAACTGGATCATCCCGCCCTTGGCCACCGACATCCGCACCGTGGAGTCGGGCGTGGCAACCGGACTGGATGAGTTGGGCGAGCCCAGCGAATACGCCGAACTGGAACACCGTCCGGTCAACGCCGCGCAGGCATCCTCAGCGCCGACGGCTGTGGCGCTCGACATGATCGAATGCCACGGCGCCACCGCCGCATCGGTGTCGATCCGCGGTGTCGGGCACCGCGATTTCCGTCATCCGCGGCAGGATGCGGCCGCGATCCGCGCTGTCGGCGAGCGCATTGTGGCCGTGGTGTGCGACGGGGTCTCGGCCTCACCCCGGTCGCACATCGGCGCGGCGTCGGCGTGCAAGGCCGTGTTGTCCTGCGTCCAGCGCCAGCTGGAGGAGGGCATCGACGTCGACCGCATCGACTGGCCGCAGGTGACCGATGCCGTGCGTGCGACGTTGCGGGAGCAGGCCTCGCGACTGCTCAAGCCGCAGCACGGTACGTCCGGAGACGCCGACCGGCAGACGGCCGACGCGGACGCCGTCGCCGCGCAGCTGCTCGGCACCACCTGCGATGTGTTGGTGGTCGATGTCGGCGGCGATGCCCCGCGGTTCACTCGCGCGACGCTGTCCGGCGACGGGTTCGGATATCTGGTGGATGCGGTGCGCGGCATCGAGTTCCTCGGTTCGACCAAGGTCCAGCCGGATGCCGCGGACCCTGCGAGCACGACCGCTGCCGGCGGCACCGGAGGAGCCAACGCGGTCTCCGCGGATACGACGGGCGCCGCGGCACCGGCCAACACCACAACCGTCGCCGGCGGCCGCACCGGCACCGAGCAGGATGTGCGACTGGCTTCCAGCGCCGTACGCCCGTTGCCCGCCGACCCCGGGGACCGCTTTCCGATGGTCGTCTCCGGTCGGCTGCTCCGCGGCAGGCAGGCCGTGGCCATCGTCAGCGACGGCTTGGGCGACGACCTGCGCGACGGCTCCACCGCGGCCGCGGGATACCTGTTCCGCCGCCTGGTGCGCCCCATTCCGCAGCACGAGCTGCTGCGCATCGCCTCCTATCTCAAACTTGGTTCAACCGACGACCGATCGGCGGTGATCGTATGGCTCTGACGCTGCATATGCTGGCCACTGACCGGCCGGGCGACCTGGGGCTGCAGCAGTGCGGCACCGGGGCGCAGTCGGTGGTGTATCTGCTGCCCAAAACCCTGCGCGTCAACGGCCGCGCGAACCTCGTCTACAAGCGCTACCGCCCCAAAGCGCCTTCGTTCCGGGGACGTGAGGCGGCGACCAAGGTCGCCCTCGAACAGCTCATCGGCCTGCATCACATCCTGGATCTCGCCTCGGACGGCAAACGCATCCGCACGGCGCTCGAACGGCATGTGGCATGGCCGCTGGCGGTCGTGTCCCGCGGCAATGCCGCGCTCGGCGTTGTGGAGCCGAAGGTCGACGCCGCATTCCTCGGCGCCCCTTGCGACGACCTTACGCCGGCCGTGCCGTTGGAACGTTTCATCCGCCCGGACGGCGAGCGCGCGCTTCTGCTCGACCAGGGTCTGCATCCGCTGGATGATGATGGCCGGCACCGCATCGCGTTGCAGCTGGTGGCCACCGCCTCGCTGTTGCACCGTATCGGTCTGGTCATCGGCGACATCTCACTGCGTAACGTCATGGTCTACGTACCCGAGCACGACCAGCGGAACCAGGCGTCCGCGGCATTCATCGACGCAGACGCCTGCCGTCCCGCAATCGGCGGCTGCGGCCTGCCCCAGGGGTCCACGCCCGCGTTCGACCCTCCGGAATCGCGATTCTGGCGCAGGAAGGCCGACGCCGTACCCGACGGTCCGAAACGGCGGTATGCCCTGGCCATGGCCGGTCTGCAGACTCAGCCTTCCGACGTCTATAAGACGGCGCTGCTGATCCTGCGCATGTGCTCATGCGAGGAGGAGCAGCCCACCGGCGTGCGTCGGATTCGCAGCGCCACGCAGCACAACACCATCGTCGACCTGTTCGGAAACGCCGGTCTGACCGCTCTGACCGACGCGTTGGCCGATACCCCCGCCGACCGCCCCAGCATGGCGGAACTCTACCGCGCCCTGCACGGCGGCGACCCGACACAATCCCACCATGAAACGAGGTGACCCATGTCCGCCGATATCGCAATCGCCGTGCTGATCGTCGATGGTGTCGCCGTACTGCAGGATGCCACCGTCGGCCGGCTCTGCAGCGGGGCGCCGGACACGGCTTTGGTCGTGGCGGTGGCCGTACGCGACGGCGGCGGCGACCTGTTGTGTCCGGTGTCGCCGTTGGCGTCCAACGCCAACCGTCCCATCCGCAGCCTGTGGCCGAATGGACCCTGCACCGGCGATCCGTCCGCGCTGCTACGGCAGGAGATCTGGTATGCCCGGGCCCTGCTCGGCAACGCCGATGCCGGCGTCACCGTCTACCAGCATGCCGACCTCACGCTGTTTCCCGAGGTGCGGGCGGTATTCGACGAGACGCCTCGCCTGACCGTGCAGTCGTCGCCGACGGTATCGGACGCCGCCACGGATCCGTATCTCTTCATCGATGACGACGATACCGATGCGGAAGCATCCCTCCCACCACAGCCGAAGGCCGACACGCGAGCCGACGGTCCCGGTGCCGCCCCCGATGCCGATCCGTCGCCACGGCGCGGACACCGGATGCTGTTCACCCTCACCGTATTGGGCGCGCTGGCACTGGCTTGCTGGCTGATGCCGTTGCCGTTCGACGTCGACGACGTCGTCGTCACGGTCGAAACACTCGCCGGACAGGCCGCGGATTGGTTCTCCGATCTGGTCGGACGCATCGGCGAACTGGTGTCCTGATCCCATCCCGCATCCTCCCCAAGAAAGCGAGCGCATCATGTCATCCCCCTCCCTGCAACACCCCGACCACGTTCCCGCCGCGGAGTCACCGACCATCGCCATCCATGCGGGGCAACGGGCTCCTGTCCGATCCGCGGCGCCGCATGATGACCCGACCGAGCTGCTGCCGATGGCATCGGACGGCGGTACACGCGTCATCCAACCCCGGCAGGTGGTCAGCGAACCGCAGACCGTCCTCGTCCGGCCCCGTTCCGAAGCGCAGCCGATCCGTCGGCCGCGGGAACGTGTGGTGCAGTCAACGCCTCAGGTCTCTCAGGTTTCTCAAGTTCCTCAGATTCCGCCATCGTCTGAACGCCACGGGCAACCGGACGGCACCGAGCCCGCGCCACCGATCGCCGACGCGCCCCGTGTCGGCAGCGTGCTCGACGGGCGGTGGCGGCTGACCCGTCTGCTCGGGCAGGGCGGCATGGGACAGGTATGGCTGGGTGCGGACCTGCGGCTGCCCACACGCACGGCAGCCGTGAAGACGATGCACACCCGCTTTGTCGAGGATCCCTCGTTCCGTGAGCGTTTCGCCCGCGAACAGACCATCATGGCCACGGTGGACGACTGTCCGCACATTCCCGCGTTGCTTGACGTCAGCGCGGAGGACGCCCCGACCCCCTACTACGCCATGCAGGTCATCCGCGGTGCCACGCTACGCCAGATCACGCAGCTCGGCCATGGCAAGCCGGTACTCTCCCCGCACGACACCTGCACGGTGATGGTCGAGCTGCTCGAAGGGTTGTGCGGCATCCACCGCCATGGCATCATCCACCGTGATCTGAAGCCGGGCAATCTCATCATCACGCCCGACGGCCGGCTGATCATCACCGACTTCGGCATCGCCAAACCGACCGACCCGGAGGCCGATCAGGTCACCCGATTCGGGCAGGCTGTGGGCAGTAACGACTACGCCTCCCCCGAACAGCGCCGCGGCGAACCGGTCGACGAGCGCAGTGACGTGTACTCCGCGGGCATCATCTGGCGCGAGATGCTGGTCGGCGGATTGCAACAACTCAAGTCACAGCCCAAACCGCAGGTCGCCCCACAGGCTGCGCCGCAACCCAAACAGCGGTCGAGCCAACCGGGGCACACGTCTTCGCCCAGCGGCCAGCCGGTGCCCTCATGGATCAGGGCCTTGTGCTCGGCGGCCTTGCGTCCTGATCCCGATCAGCGCCCATCCGCCGCGGAGTTGCTGGAACGGTTGCGTGCGGGGCTGCTGCACCACCCCACGCCGACGGAGAGTCCGGCGGCATTCCCTCCGCCGGACGGCGCAACGGTCTCCGACCCCGCGCCCGTCGATTCACCATGCACCGACGACGACATCGACACCATGCGGCTGCTTGGCAACCTGTATTTCCGCGGCAGCCACTGTCTGGCGCGGAACCTGGCCACCGCGGGACGGTGGTATGCGCGGGCGGCTGCGGAGGGTGATCTCAAGGCGTTGTACAACCTTGGTGGCGTGAATCAGGCTGCCGGGCACCGCGCCGAGGCGCAGGCTTGCTTCCGAGCTGTGGCGGATGCCCCCTCCGTAATCCCGTCCCTACGCGATCTGGCCCGGTCCCGACTCACCGCCCAGCGGTGACGGCTACGCGGCGAGCCGCTTGCGCACGATGGCGTCCAGCGAGGCGGCGTCGATGCCGTCGTAGGAGTCGATGGACAGGAACTGGCCCAGGCCGGAGGTATCGGTGCGGATCCAACCGGTCTGCGCGATCACGGTGGCACCCGACGCCACGCCGGAACGCAGGCCGGAGGACGAATCCTCGAACACCACGCAATGCGGCATATCATCGGCGCTCAGTCCCAGCCGGCTAGCGGCCTCCAGGTATGGCGCGGGATCGGGCTTGTGCGCCACGGGGTCGTCGCCGCACACGTATCCGGCGAACAGCCCCTCCGACTGGCGCATGACATTCTCCACAATCGGCCTGGGCGAGGTGGATACCAGCATCGACGGCACGCCAGCATCCTTCAGCGCATGCAGCACGTCCAGCACGCCGTCGATCCACGGCAGACCCTTCAATTCGGATTCGTAGACGTACCGTTTAAGCTGCACGTCAATCTGTTCGACGGACAGCGTGCATCCCTTGGCGATCATGCGGCGGGCCACGTCGGGAACGGGCGTGCCGGAACCGGCCCAGCCGTCGTCCTCGTTCCATTCGCCGCCGTTGGCGTGGGCGATCTCGATCTCACCCTGATGCCACAGCGGCTCCGAATCGATCAGGGTGCCATCCAGATCCCAGAATACGGCCTTCAGCTCCATCATTGCCCTCCGATGTTCGTGTTCTCAACGCCATCTCATCAGAGGTCCGGGACGATTGTTGGGCCGATGAACGGCACCGTCGCGAGCGGAACATCATGCCGTTCAGACGCTCTGCTACATCATGTGCCAGACGACCACGGCCTGGGATCCGGCGCCGTCGTCCGTCCCGCCGTCGTCATACCGTTCACGGCGCGCGGGCAGCGCCCGGGGGTCGACGTGAATCTGCCGACGCCACCGACGGGCACTGCCGCTACGTTCGATTTCCACGATGCCGCCGTCCGCGTCCGCGGCGAACACGCTGGAACCGGAGGGTTTGCGCAGACGGGCCACCTGCCGGCGCAGCTCGCGGTTCTCCTCCTCCAACTCGAGGATGCGGGTGATGCCGGCCAGGTTGATGCCCTCATCCTGGCTGAGCTGCTGCGCATGCGCCAGACGCGAGACGTCGCGCAGGGAGTAGCGACGGGCGCCGCCATCGGTCCGCTGCGGCACCACGAGTCCGAGACGGTCATACTGGCGGAGGGTCTGCGGGTGAATGTGGGCCAGTTCGGCGGCGCGGCCGACCGTGAACACGGGCAGTTCCACGTCGAACCCCACCTCACTGGCACCGTCGAGGTTCGCACGTCCGGAGACCAACGCCACGGCGCACATCTCATACAGCTGCCGCACCTGCTGCGCCACCCGTGCCATACGCCCTCCTAGTTACTTACCGTTGCGAGGCGAGTTCGTCCGCAAAACCGCCGGACTCCTTATCGAAGTCCTTGGCCGCACGCTTGAGCCCCATGCCGGGCTTGGCGGGCACACGGATCTCCACGCGGCCGATCAGATCGCCGGCACCGCGCGAGGACTGCACGCCCTTGCCGGACACGCGAACCTCCGTGCCACTCGATGAACCGGCAGGAACCTTGAAGGTCACCGATTCGCCGTCGATATCCCGAGCCTCGACCTTGGCGCCGCACACGGCCTCGCCCACGGTCACGGGCAAGGTCATGACCAGGTCATGGCCGCGCAGCGTGAAGCGGTCATCGGGCTTGACGCTCAGCTCCAGGTACAGGTCGCCGGCCTTGCCACCGTTGCGGCCCGGCTTGCCCTTTCCGGCCAGTCGGATCTTCTGACCGTCCTTGACCCCGGCGGGGATGTGCGTCTTGAACTTCTTGCCGTCCACGCTCAGGGACACCGTGGCGCCCTTGACCGCCTGACGGAACGTCAGCGTGACCTTCGAGTTGCGGTCCTCGCCGTTCTCGGGACGGGGCGCCTCCTGATACCCGCCGTACGGCGACCCGCCATAGGCGCCGCCGGCGGGTCCGGCACCGCCGCCGAACATCGAGAAGATGTCGTTGATGTTCGTCGGTCCGCCGCCGTTGGTCTGGAAGCGGATATGCGAGCCGTTGCCGCCGCCGAACATCGATCCGAAGATGTCGGAGAAGCCGCCAGCGTCGAACCCGCCGCCCCCGGCACCGCCGGCGAAGCGCGCCCCGCCCATGCCGAACTGGCGGATGGCGTCATACTTCTGGCGGCTGTCCTTGTTGCTCAGCACGTCATAGGCTTCGGAGATGTCCTTGAACTTCTCCTCGGCCTCCTTGGTTTTGTTCAGATCCGGATGGTATTGGCGAGCGAGCTTACGGTAGGCCTTGGTGATCTCCTGGCCGCTGGCGTCCTTGGAGACACCGAGGACCTTGTAGAAATCCTTGGAGAGCCATTCATTCTCAGCCATTCTCGCTGCCTCCTTTCGTTGCGTAAATCATGGGTTTGTACAGACGCCGGGTGCCCCGCGAATGGGAGGGGCGCCCGGCTACACGTAGCGTAAATCAGTAGGGGCGGTAGGGCCGGCCGCGCGGGTCATCCGACCCGGCGGACGCCCTACCGATCACTCAGGCCTGCGGCGAAGCCACGACCACGCGCGCGGCGCGGATCACACGGTCGCCGATGCGGTAGCCCGCCTCGACCACGGTGTCCACGATCTCCTTGTCGGCGGTCGGGTCCGGCTTGTGCAGAATCGCGTCGTGACGGGTCGGGTCGAAGTCCTCGCCCTTCTCGCCGAACTTCTCCACGCCGAACTTCTCGAAGGCCTTGTCGATCTTGGCGGAGACGGCCTTGAAGGAGTCGTCCATCTCGCTGTGCTCGCGGATGCGGTCGATGTCGTCGAGCGCGGGCAGCAGTGCGGTGAGCACGTCGATGATGCCGTGCTGGCGGAAGCGCTCCTGCTCCTTGGCCGCGCGGTTGCGGTAGTTGATGAACTCCGCACGCTCGCGTTGCAACGCCTCCAGGTATTCGGCGGCTTCCTGCTTGGCCTTGCCCAGCGGGGTCAGCGTGTCCTCGGCAGCGGTGTCCGCACCGTCACCGGACGCGTCGGCAGCGGCCGCACCGTCGGCAGAGGGTTGCCCGGCGTCCGCGGCACCCTGCGACGAGGCCGACGCGCCGTCTGCCGAGGTACCGTTCGTCGCGGCCTGTCCGGCATCCGCCGTCGCGGCGGCGGACGGGTCGCCCGCGGAGGCGGCGCCCGCAGCCGAACCGGTGTCGGATTCAGCACCCGACTCGGGGGCCGACCCGGCCGGGGCCGACGCCGCGGTCTTGTCCGCGAAGTCGTCGGCGTCCGGCAGGTCGTTGAGGTAATCGTCCTTGTTGAACTCAGCCATGATTACCGGCCCTTATTACTTGTTGTCCTTGTCGTCGTCCACGACCTCGGCGTCCACCACGTCGTCGTCGCCACCGTTGTCGGCGGCGCCCGACGCGCCCGCGGCGCCGGCGGCATCCGCGGCGCCCTGCTGGGCGTACAGCGCCTGGCCGATCTTCTGGGCGGCGGTCATCAGCTCGGTCTGCTTGGTCTTGATGGCCTCGATGTCCTCACCCTTCAGGGCTTCCTTGAGCTCGTTGACCTTGTCGGTGACCTCCTTGGCCACGTCGTCGGAGAGCTTGTCCTTGTTGTCGTTGACGAGCTTCTCGGTCTGGTAGGCGAAGGACTCGGCCTGGTTGCGGGTCTCGGCGTCCTCACGGCGCTTCTTGTCCTCGGCCTCGTGGGCTTCGGCCTCCTTGACCATGCGGTCGATCTCGTCCTTCGGCAGGCCCGAGCCGCCGGTGATCGTCATCGACTGCTCCTTGCCGGTGCCCTTGTCCTTGGCGGACACGTGCACGATGCCGTTGGCGTCGATGTCGAAGGTCACCTCGATCTGCGGGATGCCGCGCGGCGCCGGGGCGATGCCGGTCAGCTCGAAGGTGCCCAGCGGCTTGTTGTCGCGCGCGAACTCACGCTCGCCCTGGTAGACCTGGATGAGCACGGACGGCTGGTTGTCCTCGGCGGTGGAGAACACCTCGGAACGCTTGGTCGGGATGGCGGTGTTGCGGTCGATGAGCTTGGTCATGATGCCGCCCTTGGTCTCGATGCCGAGGCTCAGCGGGGTCACGTCGATCAGCAGGACGTCCTTGCGGTCGCCCTTGATGACGCCGGACTGCACGGCGGCGCCGACGGCCACGACCTCGTCCGGGTTCACGGACTGGTTCGCTTCCTTGCCGCCGGTCAGCTCCTTGACCAGGTCCTTGACGGCCGGCATACGGGTCGAACCGCCGACCAGCACCACATGGTCGATGCCGCTCACGCCGATGCCGGCGTCGGCCAGCACGTTGTTGAACGGGGTGCGGCAGCGGCCCAGCAGGTCGGAGGTCATCTCCTCGAAGTGGGCACGGGTCAGGGTCTCGTCCAGATGCACCGGGGTGCCGTCCGGGGTCATGGCCAGGTACTGCATGGAGATGGTGGTGGAGGTCGAGCTCGACAGCTCCTTCTTGGCCTGCTCGGCGGCTTCCTTCAGACGCTGCAGCGCAATCTTGTCCTTGGCCAGATCCACGCCGTACTTGTTCTTGACCTCGGTGACCAGCCAGTCGATGATCTTCTGATCCCAGTCGTCGCCGCCCAGACGGTTGTCACCGTTGGTGGCCTTGACCTGGATGGTGGAGAAGCCGTCCTCGTCCTTGCCGATCTCCAGCAGGGACACGTCGAAGGTGCCGCCGCCCAGATCGAAGACCAGGATGCGCTCGTCCTCCTTGCCCTTCTCCAGACCGTAGGCCAGGGCGGCCGCGGTCGGCTCGTTGATGATGCGCAGCACGTTCAGACCGGCGATGGTGCCCTGGCGCTGGGCGTCGTTGAAGTACGCCGGGCAGGTGATGACCGCGTCGGTCACCGGCTCGCCCAGGTAGGCCTCGGCGTCGCGCTTGAGCTTCATCAGGATCTGCGCGGAGATCTCCTGCGGGGTCCACTTCTTGCCGTCGATCTCAACGGTCCAGTCGGTGCCCATGTGGCGCTTGACCGAGCTGATGGTGCGGTCCACGTTGGTCACGGCCTGGCGCTTGGCCACCTCGCCGACGAGGATCTCGCCGGACTTGCTGAACGCCACGACCGACGGCGTGGTGCGCGCGCCTTCGGCGTTCACGATGACGGTGGGTTCGCCGCCTTCCAGCGTGGCGATGCAGGAATTGGTGGTTCCCAGATCGATGCCTACTGCACGTCCCATAGTGATGTCTCCTTTATGTTCGGTTGTCCGTTACGTTCTTCGCCCAAGTCTTGGGTCCGGCGGCTGTTGCGCCGCCTGATCCTCGACCGGAGGATGCGCCCTCGTCTTGGGCTTTCCAAAACTTGAGCCTACACCACTCAACTTTACGGCGCAAGTGTTTATTCCCGGATTGGGGAGGAATTTTCTGGCACGGCGGCAAAGACCGCCGTCCGCCTCACCGGCTCCGGCATCCGCACGGGCGAGCGCTTCACCGCGCCACCGGACCAGGCGAGGGCCGTCCTGCATGGCGTTCGCGCGGACACGACGGTCCGGCGCGTGCCGCTGCCGGCCAAGCGCGTGAAAAGCCCTGCGGCATCAGTTCGCACCTGGCCCGACTCACGATCCGACGGTTCGGTGCGAATGCGCCCCGCGACCTTACCCTTACGGTCGCGGGGCGCATTCAAGACGGACAGTCAGAAACCATCAACGCCTTTCGGCAGAACCAAAGCGGCGGGACTTGATCGTCCGAACCGCCAGGCCGGTGGAGACCAGAGCCGCGGCCAGCACCACCACGCCGATGATGGCCACACCGGTCTTGCCCAGCGGGCTCGCGGCCGAGGCATTCCCGGCGGCGTTGGCGTTGCCGCCGGTCGGCTTGCCGGGGATGACCTCGGAGGTCGTCTGGGCGGGAATCTGAATCTCCTTGTCCAGCGCCACACCGGTCTGGCGGCCGGTCACCGTGACCTTGTAGGTCTTGCCTTCCGTGACCTTGTAGGTCAGTTCCACCGACGTGGTCTGCGCAGTGCGGACGCGGACGCCGGAGATCGGGTCGGCATTGTCCTCAGTGCCACCGGACTGGGCGACCACCTGGCCGGTGGCGGCATCGGTGACCGCGTAGGAGAAGGAGGCGTCGCCGTTCAGGCCGGTCACGTCGAGCGAAACCTTGCCGTCCTTGACGTTGACGGCGTAATTCATGCCGGCGGACAGGTTCTTGTAGTCGTCGGCGGTGGAGGCAAGCCCCAACGCCTTGGCGATGGTGTAGAAGTTGTCGGTCTGGTCGGTCAGGCCGTTGACGCGCTGGGCGCCGGGGCCGGAGGCGGCGATGCGCAGCTGGGTGCCGGTGTGCGACATCGAGCTCTCGACCTCGTCGAACTTCGGGGCATCATCGTCGGCGTACATCTGGTCGGGCGAGGTGCCGTAGGCCACGGTGATCTTGGCACCGTCGACCCGGGACTTCAGCACAGTGCTCAGCGCGTAGTTCGGCTGCTCCTCCACGATCTGGCTGGTGTGCGCGTGGTCGGCGGTCACGATGATCAGCGTTTCGTTCAGGTCCACCTTGTCGAGCGCGGCGGAGATGGCCTGGTCCAGGTCGTCGGTCTCGCCGATCTGGCCGCAAGCGTTGGCGTTGTGGTCCTGCTTGTCGATCGAGGCGCCCTCGACCTGCAGGAAGAAGCCGTTGCTCTGGCCGTTCGGGTTGGCCTCGAGCAGGTCGATGGCCTTGCTCGTCATGTCGGCCAGGGAGGCGGAGTTGCCGTTGGCGTTCTTGTTGCCGAGCCAGTCGGGGTTGGTGGAGCACGTGATCGGGTTCTCGTCCTTGGCCGGGTCCTTCTTGGTGGCCACGCTCGGCGCGAACTGGGTCTGCAGGTTGCCGTCGGCCATCAGGGCCAGCACCGGCTTGCCGTCATACTGCAGGGCGTTGAGCGCGTCGACGTCCTTCTCCACGGTTTCATAGCCCATCGCCTTGGCCTGATCCCACACGGTCATGCCGGCGTACTCGCCGCCCTGCACGGTCTGGTGCAGATACTTGGCGCCGCCGCCGATCGTCACGTCGGCGCGGGTGTCGAGCATCTGCTCGGAGATCGAGCCGATGCCGCCGTTCTCCTTGAGCTGGGCGACCTCGCACTGGTCGGCGGCGTTGTTGCTGGAGCCGTCGGTCTTGCCCTGCGGTCCATAGCAGGAGCGCAGCGTGGAATGCGACATCTGGGCTGCCGGGGTGGCGTCCTGGATTTCGGAGGTGGTCACATTGCCGGTGGCCTTGCCGGCGGCCTTGGCCAACTCGGTCAGGTTCATCTGCGGGGTGCCGTAGACATCCACGTCCAGCGCGTTGTTGTAGGTCTTGGTACCGGTGGCCCATGCGGAGCCGGAGGCCGCGGAGTCGGTGACCGGGGTCACCGCAGGATCGTTCTTATCCTCAATGCCCGCGCCGAGCGAGAACGTGGTGTACTGGCCGGTGCCAACGGTGGTGTCGCCGTAAGCGGACGGCTGTCCGATACGGTCGAGGCCATCGAACGTGCCGTTCGCGCCATGCAGGTAGTCGCGGGCGACGGTGATTTCGGAATCGCCCATGCCATCGCCGATGAACAGGATGACGTTCTTGGCCTGGGTGTTGCCGATGGTGATGTTCTCGATGCGCTGCGCGGCACCATGCGCCGCCAGATCGTCGGCGGACTTGCCGTTGACCGCATAGGCCATGCCGCTGGCGCCGGCGAGTGTGGCGGTGGCCACAAGCGCCGCCACGGTTCCCTTCAACACGTGATGCTTGTTCACTTCTGCCTCTTTTCGTTGGCTTCACAACGAGGCCGGCCACGCTCCCCATGGGTCACGGCCACCCTCGGGATTCCGGTCATGCCGGTCTTTCCGGCCCTCCGGTTTCCTACCACGCACGCTAGGCCGCCAAACCGTCGCCCAGCCGACGGAATCGCCACGCAATGGTGAACAATCGCAATGGGCGACGAACTCTCCATGAACCGCAAGCGACTACGTATCCGGGCCTCGGTGTTACATGCGGGATTGCGGTCCTCGTCGACTGAAAGTTGGAAAAGTGGCAAATCCACCACCAAAACTGGTTGGAACAATGGCAGCACAACGCTAGACGGCGTGTTGTCGCAGCCATGCGACAACACGGACGTTTGGAGCTAACGGTCAAAGAACTCGTTGTGAAGCGTGGAGCAGCTTCGCACTACCTCCAACTTTAAAACAGGACCGGCGGAATTCCGCCGGTCCTGAATGTGAAACCCGAGGTAGTGCGAACCACCGCTGGGGATCAACCCCTCAGCAGCACCTCTTCCAAGGCACCGATCACGCTTTCGGGCATGTGCGACTGGAAGAAGTCACGCTCGTTGCGCTGCTCGCGCTCCAACGTGCGCAGCCCGGGAATCGCGGCCACACCGTAGCGGCTGATCTGCGCCATGGCATGCTCCTTGGTGGTGTACAGCATCTGCGCGTCAAACAGGATGCGTTCGCAGTCCGTCTCGACCGGGGGTTCGGCCAGGGCAAGCCCCTGCGGGAACAGCACCTGGATCCGCAACGAGGAGGGCACGTCGCATAGCTTCACGCTCAGACTCAGCGTCTCCGCATCGTAATCCACCACCGTGGTGCCGACCAGGTCCTTGTCCCAGGCTTCGCCGCCGACGATCACCTGCATGGCCGAACGGGCCACGCCGCGGAAGATCAGGGTCCAGTCGCGCCGTTCCGGCACCACCGACGTGTTGCCGGTCGGCGCTTCGATGACGAACTGCGGGGAGCGCCCATCATCCCACTGCCAGGTCATGGCGGTCACGGCCGTGGCGGATTCCTGCGCCGCAGCGGCGTCGGCGCACACCTCGCGGAACTCGCCGGAGTCCTCGCGCATGGCGAACGAGCCGTCCGCACCGGGGAAGATCACCACATCCAACGCACGCGGGTTCACGGTCATATCTGAAAGCGGGTCGGACTGCATCGGCACGATGCCGCCGGCCTTCGCGAACACCGGAATCCGGTCGATCGTGCGCCACACCGCCAGGCGGCGGCCCGCCGGATCGGCGGCTGCATAGCGGCGGCCGTCAAAGAAGTCGAACCAGTCGCCCTGAGACAGCCACACATCGACCTTACCGCGCATCGAGGCCTTGTCCATCGGGTCGACCACCGGTGCCACCACCAGCTCGGTGCCGAACCGGAACTCGTCGGGCACCTCGTAGGACTCGCCCAGATTCGGATTGGCCCAGTACATCGGCTCGACGATCGGGTCGCCGTCGAGCGCGGCGCGCCAGTTCATCGTGTACAGATACGGCATCAGCGCTTGGCGCAGCCGCAGCACGTCGACCATCGCGGAGCGCACCGGCTCATGGAAGTTCCACGGCTCCTTGCCGGAGAACGGCGAGCAGGTGGAGTGCAGGCGGTTGATCGGGCTGAACACGCCGAGCTGGTACCATCGGGCCTCCAGCTCCTCGTCGCGGTAGCCGAACATGTGGCCGCCGATGTCATGGCTCCACCAGCCGTAGCCGATGTTCGAGGCGGTGGCGGTGAAGTACGGTTGGAACTTCAGTGACTTCCAGGTCACGACCGTGTCGCCGGAGAAGCCGACCGGGTAGCGCTGCGAGCCGGGTCCGGCGAAGCGCGAGAACGTCAACGGCCAGCGGCCGTCGCGGCCGGAGTCCAGATAGTGCAGGTGGTTGAGCACCCACAGCGGGTCAAGGCCGGGCTGGCGGGTCACGCCGCCCTGCTGCCAGTCGAGCCACCAGAAGTCGACGCCTTCGGTCTCCAGGTCGTGGTGCATGTCGAAGTAGGCGCGCACGAACCTCGGGTTGGTCAGGTCGAACTCGACCGGCTCCTGTGCCTCCGCGTCGACGCCCACGGTCGCCGCGGCCTTGGCGTACGGCTCCTCGAAGGCGCGGATGCCGTCGCGCGGGTGCACGTTCAGCGTGGTCTTCAGGCCGCGGTCGTGCAGCCCCTCGAGGAACGCCCTGTGGTCGGGGAACAGCTTGCGGTTCCACGTGTAGCCGGTCCAGCCGGAGCCGAAGCGCGGGTCGACGTCGTCGACCAGATGCCAGTCCATGTCGATCACCGAGGTGGTGAACGGGATGCCCTCGGCCTTGAACCGGTCCATCAGATCGAGGTATTCGTCCTGCGAGTAGCGGTAGTAGCGGCTCCACCAGTTGCCGAGCGCGAAGCGCGGCAGCAGCGGCGCGGGCCCGGACAGCTTCTGGAAGTCGTGAACGGCCTCGCGGTAGCGGCGGCCGTAGCCGAAGAAGTAGATGTCGGTTTCGCGATGGTCGCGCGGGGCGACGCCGATGCCGCCGTACGCCACGACGCCGTCGGGCAGGTTGCCGTCCGCGTCGGCGGTGACGAACACGTTCGACGCGGAATCATCCAGCACGGCCCAGCCATCGCGGGAGATCACGCCTTGTCCGAGCGGAATCGCGCCGTCGGCCTCATCGAGCGTGCGTGCGGTGCCGCCGAGATTGCCTTTGGGATCGTCGCCGTAATGCCAGGTGTTGAACTGCGAGTCCGGCACGCCCTTGACGACGATCGTCAGCCCCTCCTTGCTGAACGGCTTGCGGTCGTAGGTCAGACGCAACGCCGGCGTTTCGACGACGAGCATCCCGTCGCGTTCGCCGGTGGTGTAATCCACGGCACCAGACGGCAGGAAGGCGCGGTCGACGGCCATCAGCGTGGCTCGGTCCTCGAACTCGCCGCTGTCGGACCATTCCAAACGGATCAGGGATTCGGTGATCAGTCCGATGCGCCAGTGCTCACCTTGCAGCGTGGTGTCCGGACTCATTGCGGGATGCATGCCCCGCAGGAAGCGGCCAAAACCCTGAAAGTCCTGAAAAGACATGTGCTTCCAACTCCTTTGTTTCATTGTGCTTCAATGGATGATTACGCTTGCACGCAAGTATAGTGCAAACGTTCGCAAAACACGCCTGACGGTTATGCATAGTAATTGCCACGCCCGCCGTTACCCGCCCCGACAAGACCAGCAGGCTGGGGCACACCCATCCCGCCATATTGTCCGAATCCCCAGATTCGAGCAAACACCCAAACCCAAGGCCGCATGCAACAGGGCCCCTCGGGAAATCCGAGGGGCCAAGAAGTCTAGGGGCACGGGAAGCGCTCTGGCTCAGATCATCATCCACACGGTGGTATCGGCGGGCAGGATGAACCCGCTGATCGGCTCCGAGGAAAAGATGATCTCGCCGGCCGGCAGCTCCACGGGATCCGGCCCAAAATTGGTGATGCTGGCGAAGCGGTCGCCGCCCTCATCGGCGCTGACGCGCGAATACGCCACCACCTGGCCCGCCTTGTCGCCGAACTCGGACTCCCCGATCCAACGGATCGACGTGTCGCCGGTCGGCGTGAGCATCCGCTGACGAAACGCGATGGTCCTGCGGTACAGGTTGAGCATCGAGTCCGGATCGGAATCCTCCACGTCAGCGGCGAAGTCCTTGTACCACAGCGGCTGGGGCAGATGCGGATCGGCGGCGGGCGTACCGTCGGGGCGCGTGGCAGGCGAGAACCCGAACGAGGCACCGGTGCCGAACTTCGCGTCCCACGGCGCCGGGGTCGGCGTATCGGCGGCGGACCACGGCAACGGCACACGGCAGCCGTCGCGCCCTTTGGCCGTACGGCCGTGGTCGGTGCGGAACGGGGTCGGGTCCTCCAGGCGGTCCCACGGTATATCCGCCACCTCGAACAGGCCCAGTTCTTCGCCCTGATACACGTACACGGAGCCGGGCAGGCCGAGCTCCATCATGATGGCGGCGCGGGCGCGGCGGGTGCCGAGCGTGCGGTCCTCGATGAAGTTCGAGCCGCTGCGCAACAGCCACGCATCGGCCAGCTGGTGGTACCACTGCGTCTTCACCTGCGGCAGGCCGTATCGGCTGGCATGGCGGACCACGTCATGGTTGCTCATCACCCACGTGGTTGTGGAGCCGGATTCCTCGGCGGATTCCAGACCTTCGCGGATGGCGGTGCGGAAGTCCTCTGCGAACCAGTCGGCCTTGGCGAACTCGAAGTTGAACACCTGCCCCAGCTCCTCCTCGGAGGCGTACAGGTGCTGGTGTTCGGGCACCACCCAGGCCTCGCCGACGGCGAAGCGCGGCGGGTCGTATTCGTTGAAGACCTCGCGCCATTCGCGGTAGATGTCATGCACCTCAGGGCGGTCCCACAACGGATTCGTGCCGTCATGGCACAGCCCCTCCAACGGGTTGCCCCTCAACGCCAGCTCGGTCAGCGGGGCGCTGTCGAGGTCCTTGGCCAGACCATGCGCCACGTCGATGCGGAAGCCGTCCGCGCCGTGGTCCGACCAGAAGCGCAGGGTCTTCTTGAACTCCTCGTGGACCTCCGGGTTCTTCCAGTTGAGGTCGGGCTGCTCCTTGGCGAACATGTGCAGGTACCACTGGCCATCCGACACTCGCTCCCAGGCGCCGCCGCCGAAGATCGACTGCCAGTCGTTCGGGGGCAGCTCGCCGTGCTCACCCAGACCGTCTCGGAAGATGTACCGGTCGCGGGCGGGGGAACCGGGCTCCGCCGCCAGCGCCTCCTGGAACCAGACGTGCCCGTCGGAGGTGTGGTTCGGCACGATGTCCACGATCACCTTCATACCGGCCTCATGCGCGGCGGCGGCCATCACGTCGAAGTCGTCCATGGTGCCCAGCCGCGGATCCACGTCACGGTAATCGATGACATCGTAGCCGCCGTCGGCCAGCTCGGACGGATAGAACGGCGAGAGCCAGATGGCGTCCACGCCCAGTTCCTTCAAGTAGGGGATGCGGTCGGTCACGCCGGCGATGTCGCCCAGACCGTCACCGTTCACGTCCTTGAAGCTGCGCGGGTAGACCTGGTAGACCACCGCTTGTTTCCACCAGTCCGCATGGGTGTTGTTCAGGGTCATATACAGCTCCTTTCGGCCACACATGATGTACAGCGCTGTCAACATCTGATCCGACGCAAATGCACCGTAATCCGAGTATCAGTGTAGTAAATAGCGCAAACGTTATCATCCGTGTTGCAGGTTCGCACTACCGCAGGGTTTCAATGGCGGCGGGTTGATATTCCGCCACGTGAAATTTCAGCCCCGAGGTAGTGCGAACACCGCCTTCATTTACTCCACTTCATCAACCACCTCAGCGGAAAATAATGTCAAGTTCTACACTTTTTTCCGGAAAAAAGTGTATACTTTTACACTAATTTCTGTTCATAGCCAAGGAGGATCCCATGCCGAACATGCGTCGCGCCATCAGCCACAAGCTTCAGGCGTGGAGCGCGTCGTCGCACCGCAAGCCTTTGGTGATTTTCGGCGCACGGCAGGTAGGGAAAACCTATGCCATCAAACAGCTCGCCTCGGATCGCTACGATTCTTTGGCCTACATCGACTTTTCCCGGGACGCCCAGGCAGCGGCCTTATTCGACGCTTCACTCGCCCCAACCGAGCTCGTGCCCAAGCTGGAAGTTTTTCTGCATACTTCCATCAACCCCGATCGCACATTGATAGTCTTCGACGAAGTACAGTTATGCGAAAGGGCGCTGACCTCGTTGAAATATTTCTGCGATGACGCGCCGCAATACCACGTTGTGGCAGCCGGCAGTCTGCTCGGCGTCGCCCTCAAACGTGAACGGTACTCGTTCCCCGTCGGCAAGGTCGATTTACTGCAGCTTCATCCATTGAGTTTCGAAGAGTTCCTTTGGGCGCATGGCGAAACACGTCTGGCCGACGCCATACGCGACGCGTATGAGAACGCTTCGGATCAGGCGTTCGCCCTGCACGATCGCGCCATGCAGCTTGTCCACGAATATGAACTCATCGGCGGCATGCCGGAAATCGTCTCGGCATACGTCGCCAATGATGCCCCCGGCATCGACGCATTGGAATCTGCGCGCAACAAACAGCGGGAAATCAACATAGCGTATCTCGCGGATATGGCCAAGTACGCCACGCCCACGGAAACGCCACGCGTCATGGCTGTATGGAACAGCATCCCGCAGCAACTGGCCAAGGAGAATCATAAGTTCCAGTACAAGCTCATCAAATCGGGAGGGCGGGCTGCAGTATACGAGAATGCCATCGCATGGCTGGACGCTGCGGGCATCATCATGCGATGCACCCAAGTCACCGAGGCCACGGCACCGCTGAAAACCTTCGAGAACAGTAGCTCGTTCAAGATATATACAGCTGATGTCGGATTGCTGTCGGCGCAGTATGAAGCCATCCCGCAGGATCTGGAACCGGCGACGGACAAGGCAGCCGGATTCCGCGGAGGCATCACCGAGAACTATGTGCTGCAGCAGCTCGTCGCCTCGGATTCATCCGTATATTACTGGGGTACTACCAGCAAAGCAGAGGTCGAATTCATCGCCCGCGCCAAACAAGGTGACGTCATCCCCATCGAGGTCAAGTCCGGACGCAACGTCACCGCCAGAAGCCTCGAATCATTCCGGGAACGCTACCATCCGCCGTATCTCGTGCGCGTCAGTGCACGTAACTTCGGTGTCGGCAACGGTATCCGCAGCATTCCCTTATATGCGGCTTGGCTTCTGGGGGAAGACCTCCAGTAGCGCAGAGGCAGGTTCGCACTACCTCGGGGTTTCTATGCCGGAGGGTTGATATTCCGGCGATTGAAATTTCAAACCCGAGGTAGTGCGAAGCCCGTCTCAGCGGTTCAGCGCCGCGGCCAACGACTGCACCCGCGGCAGGTCGAAGACCTCCTCGGTATGCACCACGCGCCCGGTCTCGTCGGCCAGCGGGATGCGCCAGTTCGGGTACTCCCAGCTGGTGCCCGGCTGGTTCTGGGTGCGGTGCTCGCCCACGCCGTCCACCAGCGCGGCCTGCACCAGCACGCTCGGCGAATCCCGCAGCATGACGTGCATGGCCTCCACTACACGCTGGATCAGCGCCTCGCGGTCGGCCGTCTCGGCATCGTCGGCGTCCGGCGCGCAGGCGGCCTTCAGCCCGTCGGCCACCTCCTGCGGCAGGTATCCGCGCGAAACCAGCAGCGCCAGCATCTGATCGATCTCGGCCTGTACCTCGGCGCGGAACTGCTCGGCCGGTTCGTTGAGCAGATTCAGCTCCTCGCGCAGGTCGACGTGCTCCAGCTTCAGATAGCCCGCCGTCGGCGGCAGATCATGCGTGGTCACGGAAGCGAGCGCGTACTTGCGGTAGTCCTCCGGCGGGGCATACGGGTCGCCGGCGTTCGGGGAGTTGTCCACGCGGGAGAACCATTCCACGGCCGTGCCCAGCACGCCGTGTTCGGCCAGCACCTTGGATACGTATTCGGGTACGGTGCCCAGATCCTCGCCGATGACCACACCGTTCGCCCGGGAGGCCTCAATCGCCAGGATGGAGAGCATGACCTCGTGGTTGTACGTCACGTAGGCGCCGTCGCGCGCGGTGCAGCCGCGCGGAATCCACCACAGGCGGAACAGGCCGAGCACATGGTCGATGCGCAGGGCGCCGGCGTGCGCGAACATGTTGTGCACCATCTCACGGTAGACGCGGTAGCCGGTCGACTCCAGATACTGCGGGCTAAACGGCGGCTGCCCCCAGTCCTGGCCGAGCTGGTTGTAGAAATCCGGCGGGGCGCCGACCGTCACGCCGTCGGCGAACCGTTCGGGACTCCACCATACGTCGGCGCCGAGGGCGTGTACGCCCACCGCCATGTCCTGCATCAGGCCGAGCGCCATGCCGGCGTCCTTGGCGGCCTGCTGCGCGGCGGCCACCTGTTCGTCGGCGATCCACTGCAGCCAGCGCTGGAATTCGAACATGTCATCGTGGTCACGCACCAGAGCCGCCACGGCCGGCGAGTTCTTGTCGGTGCGGAAGAACCACGAGTTCTCCTCCCACGGCGCGCCCCACACCTCGAACGCCAGGCACCAGGTGGCGAAGGCGTCCAGGTCCGGCCCCGCCGCGCGCTTGAACTCGGCGAAGGCGGTCTCGCGCTCCTCGGAACGCGGCGCGGAGAAGATCAGCCACAGCGCCTGCCGTTTGGCGTCCCACGAGGCGTTGATGTCCATCGGCTCGGCGCTGTCATTGGCGGCGGCCACCGAGGCGTGCAGCTCCTCGACCTGCGCGCGGGTCGCGTCGTCGAGCGCCGCGTATTCGGGGATGTCCTGCGGCCGGATATAGGTGACGTTGAGGAACCGGCGTGACTCCGGCAAGTACGGCGAGGGCTGCAACGGGGGCACCGGGGCGCCGGCGTGGATCGGGTTGATGAGCATGAAGTCGGCGTGCGACTTCTCACCGGCGTCGGCGGCCAACCGCTTCAGGTCGCCGTAGTCGCCGACACCCCAGGAATCGGCCGACCGCACGGAGTACATCTGCGTCATCCACCCCCAACGCTGCCGCTGACGCACCGCTTCGGGCAGTTCGATGCGGGGCGGGGCGACGATGACCGTGGCGCGACGCTGCACGCCGCCGACCTGCACGTTGAGCGTGTGGTATCCGATCGGCAGGCCGTCCGGCAGCGTGAGTTCCAGCTGTTCGCCGAAGTCGGCGTCCTTGTGCACGCGCAGGTTCGCGCGCAGGTCGCCGGCGTAGGCGGTTCCGTCCTCCAACGCCAGTGTCAGCGCCACCAGCGCGTCCGCCGAGCAGCGCAGCGGCACGTTGTTCGCCCGGCCGGTGATGGCCAGCACGGTCGGGGGCACCAGCTGTTCGCGCTGACGGCATTCGGTTTCCAGCAGCGACTTGCTGATGGCCGCGGGGTTCGAGGCGTCCACGCCCAGCGACGCCAGTACGGCGACGAGCACCTCGTCACGGATTTCGACGTAGGCCCCGAGCTGGTCGATATACGACGTAGAGACGCCGCACGCCTTGGCCAGGCGGATGAGCGGACGCTTGAGGCGCGCCGGGCTTTCCTCCCGTTGGGCGGTCTGCGTCTGATTCTGAGCTTCATTGCTATCAGTCATCGGTTCTCACCTTTTCTGCAGTGATGTGATGATGCGTCGCCAGCGAGGACGGCCTCGTGATGCTAGCGCTTGCATTATAAATCTATCCGCTTAGATTCTAGAGCGTCGCATCGACGAAACGTCAGGGGCAACCGTCACCAATCCCATGTTTTTCGTGTTTTCTCGGAACGTCACACCCGCCCGATACGCCTTGCGACCGAAGCCACAACGCTCTCGGAGGTACACGCCACAGCCTACCGCATGATGCTAACGTTTGCAAGTGAATGGCTACGCCATGCCGACCAACCCGAATGCCAGCAGCTGCAGCGGATACAGCACGTAGAATAGCCATTTGACCCACGGGGCGGGGTATCCCTCCCTCCGCGAGCGCCAGTGCAGCAGCATCACGCCCAGCACCGGCAGGATGAACATGCAGGCGCCGAACGCGCCCGCCGTGAGCATCATCGTGTTCTCGCGCCTGGCCAGCGTGTAGAAGATCACGGCGAACACCAGGGTCATCAGCCCCTCGCCGACCAGACCGAGCCGCAACCCCACATTGAACAGGTACGCCCATAATGTGGCCGCGAGCAGCACCGCAATCCGGATCGCCCATGACGCCACGTCGCGGCGCCCTTGGAACGCGCGGAGCACCATCAGCGCGATCAGCGCGATGCACAGCCCCCACACCGGATTCTGCGAGGTCATATCGAAGAACCGCCCCGACGTCGCCATGTCGTAGGGCACCTCGGACACCGCCGCCAGCACGGCCAGTCTGGCCAGGTACCATCCGGCGGCGTGCGTGCGGCGGAATCCGTTGACCAGCATCCACGCATACAGCGGCACCGCGCACCAGGAGAACGCGTCGGTCACCACCACGCCGGTCAGCGCGCCTATATCCGCCGTGGCCAGGTCGCCGACGCCGGGCAGCAGCACCGCGGTGCTGAACGATCCGAGCATGACCAGCAGCAGCGCGATGGTCTTCATCGCGAACGTGGTGATGCCTTTGGCGTTGTCCAGCGAGGCATCATGCCCGGCCATAGATTCGTTCATCGTGTTCACGTGTCCTTCCGTCACCGTTGTCCGTCAGTCCATCACACCCTATGCCGACAGTCCTATTGTGCGTCGCCGGCACACCGCTGCCACACCGTAAACGACCGTGCCGGCAACGTCACCGTGGCCGTCCCGCGGGCGCCGTGCCCGGTTTCGGCACCGGCATCCGGCGGCGTGGCCCGCCCGGCCAGCGCGTCGGTCGAATCGGCGACAACAGCCCATTCGCCGTCCGAGGCGGCCCCGCCCGTCATATCGAGCGTGGACTCCCCGTACCCTGCGTTGGCCGCCATCACCAAATCGCCGACACGGTACGCCACCACATCGTCCGCGGACGGCAGCGGGACGTGCGCGCCCCGGCACAGTTCCGGATGCGACCGCCGCAGCGCGATCAACGTCCGGTACCAATCGACCAGCGGCGCCATCCGCACGGCGCGCCGCCAATCCAGCAGGTTGAGCGAGGCCGGCCGGTCGAAGGAGTCGGAGCAGCCGAGCTTCGTGCGGGCGAACTCCTCGCCGGACAGCAGGAACGGCAAGCCGGCCGCGGTCATCACCAGACCCGCGGCCATGGCGTTGGCCGCCAGCATGTCCGCGACGTCACCGTGGCATCCGCCGGTTTCGCCGCCGACCGCATCGTCCGCCGCGCCGCCACCGACAGGACCCGCCGCTTCCCCGGCCACCCCGCCGCACGCGCCGCAAGCCGCGTAATCCGCCTCCGTCGGCCCGCCCGGGCACATCGTGGCGCACAGCTTGTCCCACAGCGTCAGGTCGTCGTGCGCGGAGACGTACTGCACCAGCTGCATCGGGTCCTTCGGCTCGCCCACCGCGCCGTGCCAGGCGTCCACCGCCTTGCGCACGGACGGCGCGAACGCACGGCCGAGCCCGTTGACGAAACCGGCCTGCTCCGCGTACAGCACATGCCCCTTGATCGAGTCGCGAGTGGCGTCGCAGAACCAGCCGATACGGCGGTCCAGCCGGCCCACGCCGCCCTTGTTCGACAGGATCGTCCCGGGTTCCACGGCCGAGTCGGCGGCCGACCACGGCTCGCCGTACAGCAGGATCCGCCGCCCGTCCGGCAGCGCGTCGACCGAGGCGCGCACGGCGTTCATGGTCTCCACGTCGATCAGGCCCATCAGGTCGAAGCGGAAGCCGTCGATGTGGTATTCACGGGCCCAGTACGTCACCGAATCGACGATGTACCGGCCGAACATTGCGTGTTCGCTGGCCGTGTCGCTGCCGCAGCCGGAACCGTTGGCGAGCGCCCCATCGTCCGTGCGGCGGCAGAAGTAGCCGGGCACCATGCGTTCGAACCAGTTGTCGGCGGAGTACATGTGGTTGTAGACCACGTCCATGATGACCTTGAACCCCGCGCGGTGCAGGGCCTGGATCATCGTCTTGCATTCGCGGATCCGCACCTCGCCGTGGTAGGGGTCGGTGCTGTAGGAGCCTTCGGGCACGTTGTAGTTGACCGGGTCGTACCCCCAGTTGAACTGGCCGCCCTCGGGCCAGGTCTCATCCACGGAGCCGTAGTCGTAGAACGGCAGCAGCTGCACGCAGGTCACACCGAGGCGCTTGAGGTAGTTCAGGCAGGTGGGCGATGCGGGATCGCTCGGGATGTGGGTGTTCTCGTGCGTGAAGGCCAGGAACCGCCCGCGATGTTCCGCGGGCACCCCGCAGTCCAGGTCGTTGCTGAAGTCGCCGATATGAGTCTCCCATACGACCAGTTCGCCGTCGGGGATATCGGGGCCGCGGTCCTCGTCCCACCCTTCGGGGTTGGTTTGGGCCAGGTCCACGACCATGCTGCGCGCGCCGTTCACGCCGGCCGCGCGCGCCCAGGGGTCGGCGGCGCGGTTTACGGTGCCGTCGGGGAAGGCGACCAGAAAGTCGTAGTAGACGCCCGCCAGCCATTCCGGGATCTCCACATGCCAGGTGCCGCGCGGGCCGGACGCCATGGGACGCTCGGCGATGGCGCGTGCGCCCGGCTCGTCGTCGGAACCGGTGGCGAACAGTCGCAGCGTCACGGCTTCGGCGGTGGGGGCCCAGACGGTGAACGCCGTGCCGTCGGCGGTGAGGCGGGCGCCCAGTTCGCCGCCGTACGCGGGCAACGTGGAGATCGGATCGACCGTGGAACGTTGGTAATCACGGGGTTGCGTCATCGGAACTCCTTGCATGACAACGATGGTACAGGTCCGGGGCAACGGCCGTTGCCCCGGGTCCTCCGCGGCGGGCGGGAGCGGGTTCCCGCCTCCGCCCGCCTGGCGGATGTGTGATCGGATGTGCCGGCTCAGCCCTTGACGGCGCCGGACATGGCCTCCTGGTAGTAGCGCTGCATGACGATCGTCAGGATGGCGATCGGGATGGCGATGATCACGGCGGCGGCCGCGAATCGCGCGAACCAGGAGTTGAGGTACTCACGGCTGAGCATCTGGTACAGGCCCAGCGCCACTGTGTAGTTGTCCTGCGTGCGGCAGATGGCCTTGGCCATCACGAAGTCGAGCCAGGGGCCGAGGAACGCGGTCAGGGCCTGGTAGACGAGCATCGGCTTGCATACCGGCAGGATGATGAGGCGGAAGGTCTGCCAGCGGGTGCAGCCGTCGAGCGCGGCGGCCTCGTCCAGGGACATCGGGATGGTGTCCATGTAGCCCTTCATCACGTAGAAGCCCGCGCCGGCGCCGGCGGAGTAGACCAGGATCAGCGCGACGGTGACGCCGATGCCCTGGGTCAGGCCCAGCGACTTCAGGATGAAGTAGATCACGACCACGGACATGATGTTCGGGAACATGCCGAGCACCAGCACCACGTTCATGAAGGACTTGCGGAAGCGGAAGCGCAGACGGCTCATCGAGAACGCCACGCACAGCACGAAGAACACGTTGATCAGGCACGAGATCACCGCAATGATGAACGTGTGCATGAACATCTTCGGGAAGTTCAGGATGTGCGTGTCGGTGAACAGCTGGATGTAGTTGTCCAGCGTGTACTCCTCCGGGAAGAACGACGGGTTGTACGGTCCCGGGTTCGCATTGAAGCTCTCCATGACCACCCACGCGATCGGGATGATCCAGATGACGGCGAGCACCACGAGCAGCAGGTGGCTCAGCACATCGCCCACGATGCGCCGCTTGCGCTGGTCGTGCAGGAACGGATTGCTTTCGGCCTTGACAGTGGCCGACTGGGTTGCTTGGCTCACCGGAAGCCTCCTTCGTTCTTATAGGATCCGCTGCTGCGGTAGGTGATCAGCGAGACGATCGCCAGCACCACGAATGTGAAGATGCCGATGACGCCGCCGAGGTTGTAGTCGCCGCGATCCACCGTGAGCTTGTACAGCCAGGTGATGAGCAGGTCGGTGGAGCCGGCGGTGTCGCCGACGGCGGTCGGGTTGCCTCCGGACAGCAGGTAGATGACGTTGAAGTTGTTCACGTTGCCTGTGAACGTGGTGATCAGGTACGGGGTGAGCACGAACACCAGATACGGCATCGTGATGCGGGTGAACGTCTGCCACCAGTTCGCGCCGTCGATCCTGGCGGCCTCATACTGGTCGGCGGGGATGTTCTGCAGGATGCCGGTGATCTGCATGATCGTGAACGGGATGCCGATCCACAGGTTCACGACGATCACGGTTACGCGGGCCCAGGTCGGATCGGTGAAGAACGGCAGTGGATCGGTGATCCAGCCCCAGGATTCGAGTGTGCTGTTGATGGCGCCCTCCGGCTGGAGCATCTGGTTGATGGCCAGCAGGGAGACGAACTGCGGCACGGCCATCGACAGCGAGAAGATCGACCGCCACATGCCCTTGAAGCGCGTGGTCTTGCGGTTGATGATCATCGCCAGGAACAGGCCGAAGAAGAAGTTCAGGAACGTGGCGAAGATGGCCCACACCAGCGTCCATCCGAGCACGCGCACGAACTGGCTGGCGGTCACCGCGCCGGTGTCGGCGAACAGCGAACCGAAGTTCTTGAAGCCCACCCAATCGAACAGCAGCACATGGTCGGAGTCGTAGCTGGTGAACGCGATGCAGATCATGATAAGCGTCGGCAGCACGGTGAACACCAGGATGCCCACCACCGGCAGGAACATCATCGAAACCTGCGCGTTGCGATCGGTCAGGTTGTGCCAGTCGTCCAGCAGCGTGGGCGCGGCGCCGGTCTCGCGCTGCAGCACCTGCGCCTTGTAGGCGCTGCGCACCGCGTACGACCAGAACACCACGAACAGGACGGTGATGAACACCGTGGCCACGCCGGCGGTCAGCAGCAGCACGGAGTTGTCGCCGGCGTCGTAGTACCAGTAGCCGTCGATCTTCTGGCGGGTCTGGGTGCGCGACCCCAATGAGACGAGCGTGCCGAGGCTGCCGACGCCCACCGTCGCCATGTAGACGATGTAGGCGATCTCGACGGCCAGGAACAGCAGGCCCTTGACAATCTGCTTGCGGGCCAGGTTGCCCGCGCCCAGGATCAGGAACGACAGGCGCGTCAGGGCGTCGCCGTCCTTGGCGGCCGCGCGCAGCGTGTAGCGCGACGGCGGGATATAGTCCGTCTTGCGGCGGATCAGGCCACGCTTGGCGGGGCGTGGCGAAACGGTTGCTTCCATGTTCAAACCCTTCCTTGCGTCACATCAGGCTCTCGTAGGACGCCATCCACCGCTCGGTCTGCTCGGCCGCGTTGTCCAGCGTGACCTCGCCGTTGTAGATGGCCTTGCCGAAGTTCTCACAGGGGACCCAGAAGTTGTTCATCTCCGAGATGGACGGCTGGACCACCGACGTGTTGGCGATCGTATCGATCTGCGCCTGGGCCACGGCGTCGGCCTCGACCTCGGGGGTCGCGGCAACCTTGACGTCCGAGGGGATGACCGAGCGCATCGTGTAGTGCTTCTCCTGCGAGTAGGTGCCGGACAGGAACGCGGCGAACTGGTCAGCGGCCTTCGGGTGCTTGCTGTACGGATTCCACGCGTACACGGTGGATCCGGCGAACGCCTTCATCTGCACCTGCTGGCCGTTCAGGGTGAAGCAGGGCAGCTGCGCCACACCCCAGTCGTCGCCGAGGTTCGCGCGCACGGTGGCGGCGTCCCAATTGCCGGTGAAGACCACATCCACCGAGCCGTCCTTCAAGCCCGCCAGACCGGAACCGTTCTGGTCCAGCACGAAGTTCGGGTTGTTGCGGAAGTTGACCAGATACTCGGTCACGGCCGCGCCGATCTCGCCGCCGAACTGCACGCCGGCCGCGCCGTCGGTGCCGTCGGGGCCGAACAGCTCGCCGCCGGCGCCCATGTAGAACGCCGGAACGTACCATGAGTTGGTCAGCGGGAAGGAGACCTTGCCCTTGGCCAGCATGGCGTCCAGCGACGTGATGTCCTCTTCGGCGAACTTGCTCTTGCGGTAGTACATGAACCAGGTGTTGCCGGCCAACGGCACACCGTAGACGTTGCCGTCCTCGCCGCGCACCGTGTCCAGCATGGTCTCGCTGCCTTCCGTCTGCTCCTCCAGCTGCGCCATCGTCGGATCGCTGACCTGGCCGATCGCGCCGGCGTCCAGCAGGGTGCCCAGCTGGTCGGAGGCGAACGAGTAGACGTCGGCCGCCACGGTCGGGTCCTGCTTGGCCACGCCCGCGGCGTCGGCGGAGGCGACGACCTGGTTCTTCCAGGTGATGTTGTATTCGGGATGCTCCTCCTGGAATGCCCTCTCCATTTCCTGGAGCCAGGAGTCCTCATTGGCCTGGTCCTCCTGGGATGCCCAGACGACCAGGGTGATGTTCTCGGCGTCTCCATTGGCGGATGCGCCCGTGCCGCAGGCGGCCAGACCTCCTGCGAACAGCGCACATGCCGCCACGGCCGCCAAGGCCTTGTTCCATCGCGCAATCATCGTTGATTTATTCCTTTCTTCGGGTTCTGACTGCGGTATCCGAACCCGCAACGCATCGAATACCCCCCCCCGGGTACACCGGTCGCTTCGATGTCAATACTGACTGACAACGATTGCACGGCATACTCGGGAACGCGGGGCAACACGACGTGTTGCTGCCTGATAGTATACACCATATTGCAAACGTTCGCAACCAGATGTTCCCATCAGGATTACACCAATAATTACAGCCATTACGGCACGTCTCTCCCAAGATTGGCCCTACACTATTGTAAACGTTCGCATATCCAATGCCCATACGGCGTCGATACCGCGTATGACGGCACCCACCGGCGAAGGACGGGGCCCACGACCGGCACCCCACCGACGCCGACCGACGGAAAGGATTCACGATGCCCAGCACCTTCCCACGCCCCCAGTGGCTCGCCGACGCGCGATTCTACGAGATCTACCCGCAGAGCTTCGCCGATTCGAACGGCGACGGCATCGGCGACATCCCCGGCATCATCTCCAGGCTCGACTACATCCGCGACCTCGGCTGCAACGCGCTGTGGATCAACCCGTGCTTCGACTCGCCCTTCAAGGACGCGGGCTACGACGTGCGCGACTACCTCAAGGTCGCCCCGCGCTACGGTACCAACGACGACCTGATCGCCCTGTTCGACGAAGCCCATCGCCGCGGCATGCACGTGCTGCTGGACCTGGTCCCCGGCCACACCAGCGAGGAGCACCCCTGGTTCCGCATCAGCAGCCGTCCGGAGCGCAACCAGTACTCCGACCGATACATCTGGACCGATTCATGGATGTCCGGCGCCGACGGCCTGCCGTTCATCGGCGGCGAGACCCCGCGCAACGGCACCTATGTGCTGAACTTCTTCAAATGCCAGCCCGCGCTCAACTACGGCTTCGCCCACCCGGAACGCCCCTGGCAGATGGGCGTGGACTCCCCCGCGGCCGCCGAGACGCGGCAGGCCATGATCGACGTCATGCGCTTCTGGCTGGGCCAGGGCTGCGACGGCTTCCGCGTGGACATGGCCAACTCGCTGGTCAAGAACGACGATGCGGCCAAAACCGCCACCATCGCCGCCTGGCGCGAGATGCTCGGCACCGTCAAGAACGAGTATCCCGAAGCCGCGTTCGTCTCCGAATGGGGCGTGCCGGAGCAGGCGCTGCGGGCCGGATTCGACATGGACTTCTACCTGGACTGGAGCTGGGACCGCAACGGGTATTACCTGCTCTGCCGCAACACCCCCGACCCGCTGGACCGGGAGCGAGACCACAGCTACTTCTCCGCGCGCGGCGGCGGCAGCGTCCACGGCTTCCTCGACCAGTACCTGCCGCAGTACGAAGCCACCAAGGACAAGGGCTACTTCTGCCTGATCACCTGCAACCACGACACAGCCCGGCTGGCGCCGCGGCTGGCGCCGGAGGAGCTCGCCGTCGCCTACGGCATGATCCTAACGATGCCCGGCGTGCCGTTCCTGTACTACGGCGACGAGATCGGCATGCGGTACCGCAACCTGCCCACCAAGGAGGGCGGCTATGTCCGCACCGGCACCCGCACCCCGATGCAGTGGGACGCGAGCCCCAACCTCGGTTTCTCCACGGCCGATGCCGACGACCTGTACCTGCCGGTCGACCCGGCTCCCGACGCGCCGACCGTCGAGGCCCAGCGGGCGGACGACGGATCGCTGTACCACTGGGTCCGCACCGTGCTGGCGCTGCGCGGGAACCATGCCGCGCTGCAGGCCGACGCCGCCTTCGACGTCATCGCGGCGCCGGAGCACGGACGCCTCTTCGCCTACGCGCGCACCTCCCGCGACGGCTCGGATCGGCTCGTCATCGCGCTGAATCCCGGACTGGAGACCGAAGCGTTCCCGCTGCCGGATGCGGCGACGTCTCACGGCACCCCTACGATGGAACTCAGTCGGGGCAATGTGGCGGCCGACGGCACCACGGTGACGCTTGGCCCGCAGAGTTTCGTGGCGTTTTCCTTCTGACAAGGGGTGATTCCGATGGGTTCGGGCATGCAACGGTTCCGTACGGTCGTCGCGGAGCAGGATTCAGGCGATCGCCGGTACGATACCGTGCTGTTCGACCTGTACGGCACGCTGGTGGACATCCGTACCGACGAGGATGACCCGGAGGCATGGGAGACGTTGCGGGATTTCCTCGACGAGGCCGGCGCGCATTACGACAGCGCCGACCAGTTGCGTGACCGGTTCATGGGTGCGAGGGCGCTGTCATCGGCGGTGCCGGTCGGGCACGATCCGGCGTTCTATGAGCCGGACCTGCTGCCGACCTACCGTGCGATGTTCTCGTTGCGCGGCATGCGCGTCGGGGAACGGCTGAGCCGCAAGGCGGCATGGGTGTTCCGTCAGGCCTCGACGCGCCTGATCTGGCTGTATCCGGGCGCCCTCGACATGCTCAAGCTGCTGAAGGGCCGCGGGTTGCGCGTCGTCCTGCTATCCAACGCCCAATCCTGCTACACCCGCCCCGAACTGACCATGCTGGGGTTGGATGACGTCTTCGACGACATCCTCATCTCCAGCGAGGAGCATGTCCGGAAACCCGGCAAAGAGTTCTTCGCTCGCGCATTGGACCGCGCCGGAACCACCGCCGACCGGACCGTTATGGTGGGCAACGACGAGGACAACGACATCCTGGGCGCCCGACATGCCGGCATCGATGGCGTCTATCTGCGCACCGGCATCTCCCCGTATTCCGATCCGATGGAGTCGCAGGCCGCCGTACTGTCACTGAAGGGCGCCGACTACGAGGGGCTGGCCAACTTCCTGCTGGTCTGACCGGCTGACCAGCCGGCTCAGCCCTCATACAGGCGGTCGGTGCCGCGCAGCACCAGATGCGGCTGCACGATCTCATGCGGGGTGTCCAGCGGCTCCTCCCGGATGAGCGCCAGCGCCTTCTGCGCCGCCCTGATACCCATATCGCGCGGATTCTGACGCATGGTGGTCAGGTTCACCGTGTCGGCGTACGGGCTGTCATCGAACCCGATGATTGAATAATCCCGCGGCGTATGGTGCCCGTACCGCACCAGTCGCAGCACCAGCGGGATCGCCATCATATCCATCTGGCAGCAGATCGCATCGGGGAAATCATCCAACGCCAGCAGCGAGGACAGCGTGGACTCCACGAATTCGGTACCGCGGGGCACGGTGATCACCTCCCAGTCCAGCTCGCGGGTCTCCTCCGCGGCCTTGCAGGCGCGGATGAACCCGCGCGCACGGGCGTCGATACTGGAATGCATGGTCTCCACAGGGGCCGAGCAGGTATAGACAATATGCTTATGCCCCAGATTGATCAGATGCTGCGCCGCCGTGAACATCCCGTTCTCGTCGTCGATGCTGATCGACGCGTCGAAGCCCTCCGTGGTCGGGGTGTTGATGCCGATGATCGGCACATGGGTGCGCTTGAGCTGCCCGATCTCCTCGGCGTCCACGGCGAACGAGGCCACGAACACCGCATCGACGTTGCGGCGCACCGGCAGCGTGGTGAAGAAGTCCCGACGGTTCTCCGCGGTGTCGATGTGCTGGTAGAGCGAGATGTCATACCCGGCATCGTGCATCACCGACTCCACCCCGGCGAATACCTGGGTGTTGAACCAGCTGGTGATGTCCTCGTTCATCAGCAGCGCCACACGGTACGTCTGACCCGATTTCAGCGCCGTGGCCGAACGGGAGATGTTGAAGTCCAGACGGTCGGCGGTTTCCAGCACCTTGCTGCGCGTCTTCTCGGAGACCAGATCGGGACGGGTGAAGGCACGAGACACCGTCGAGATCGATACGCCGGCGGCCTCCGCCACATCACGAATACCCGCCTTGTTCATGGGCCACGCCTCCCCGCATGCAAGAACGCGCTTATCACCGCACGCCACACTCGAATGACAACTGTTTCAAGAATACTGCACACGTTGTCAATTCGCGAGTAGCGTGATTCACACGTTCCACTGCTCGATGACGTTGTCTCCCTTATACTGGCTCAGCACCGAATACCGCGCCGTGTCCAGACGCAGCAGCTTGGCTGTCAGCGGATCCATGCCCAGCCATTGGGTGGTCAGGATGCGCAGCACATGAGCATGCGCCACCAGCAGCACGTCATGGCCTTCCTCGATCAACGGCAGCACCTCGCGGATGGCCACCGTGGTGCGTGCGGCCACCTCATCCAGCGTCTCACCACGGCCGTTGCGCACCGTCACCTGCGCGCCGCCCGGCAGCGTCTCCACACGTTCGCCGTCCATAGTCGCCGGCAGCGATTCCGTTCCGTCGCGCCACAGATCCCAAGGCCGCCCCAGCAGCTGCGACACGGTGCCACGGGTGCGTCCCTCGGCACGGCCGTAATCCCACTCAGCGATATACGGCAGCACGTTATGCGTGCCATACCCGGCCAGCGCCGCGGTCTGCCGCGCCCGCCGCAGGGGGCTGGCGAATACGCATCCCTCGGCGAATCCATCGGGGAACGACTCCCTCAGCCGTACCCCAGCCTCAATCGCCTGATGCTCGCCGGCGGGGGTGAGCGGGATATCCGTCCGTCCGGTGTGCTGTCCGGAAACGCTCCATGCGGTCTGCCCATGCCGCAACAGCACCAGGCGACCGGGCTTGGGGGCATCGTTGCCGCCAACAATCGTGTCAGTCATACCTCATACTGTACTCGCACGCCCACGTTCATGCGGCAATCGACATCCGGTCAGATACTGTCCGGAGACAGCCGGAGACGGCCACGTCTATGATGGAAACCATGACCGACGAGTATGTGGACTACATGGCAGACTCCGGTTCCTCAGCAGACCAGATTGTCGCTGGGTTCCACGCCATCGATGAAAGGGTGAACGCCATGCGCGAACAACGGCTCAACGACCCGGACTCCCTAGGAGACAAACTCATCAAATACTTCATCCCGACGCTGGCCGGTCTGGTTGCCGGCAAACTGTTCCAGGCATTGTGGAACCGCGGTACGTCGCGCACCGCCAAGGCGGCTGCCGGCGAGGACGCGCAGCAGGGACTGCTGATGAGCGTGCTGTTCGCGGGCGCGTCGGCGGCGTTCGGCGCCATCCTGACCACACTCGCCGATCGCGGTTCCAAGGCGTTCGTCAATCGCAGACACCGTCGGCACGGCTGAGCCGGCCGGCACGGGGCACAGGGCACAAGCACACCGGCATCGTCAACGACGCCGCGGCTTATACCCTTTCTTCCGTGAATGCGGACGAATCTGCTGGTTCAACGGCACATATCGATATGAGCTATCGGGGTCGCGGCTCGTCAGGTGCCACGTTCCGCATAATTCACACCGGTACACCCATAACTCGATGCCCCGTTCCCTGAAGCTCTCGTCGGCGGCACGTTGCGCCTGCGCCTTGTCGTGATACATGATCTTGTTCGACGACGCACAGCGCTTCGGTGTGAAATAATGCATGCTCACATCATATGGCCCCGCCTCCCCACGCCATGCGCGGTCAATCCCGGCGCACGGCGACACAGCAGGCGCTACGGCAGATCGTTACCGGCGGCGAGATACAGGTCGTACCATTCCTGGCGGTCCAGCGTGATATCCACACCCTGGATCATCTGCGTGAGCCGTTCGGGGTTCATCGAACCCAACAGCACCTGCATCTTGGCGGGGTGCCGCAGAATCCAAGCCGTGGCAATGGCGTTTTTGGTCACACCATACTTCTCCGCGATACGTTGCAGATGGTCGTTGAGTTCGGGGAATTTGGGGTTGTCGATGAACGTGCCTTCAAAGAACCCGTACTGGAAGGGGCTCCACGCCTGGATGGTCATATGCTTGAGCCTAGTGTACGCCAGTGTGCCGCCGTCATGGTCGATGCTGGCGGCATCGTTCATATTGACGTGGAATTCCTGACGGATCATGTCCGCGTGGCCCAAGCCGAACTGCAGTTGGTTCACGTGCAGCTTCTGGCTGATAGCGCTCTGCAGCAGCTCGATCTGCATCGGGTTGACGTTGCTGACGCCGAAATAACGCACCTTGCCCTGTTGCTGCAGGAGATTGAACGCCTCGGCCAATTCATCGAGCTCCACCAGGGTGTCGGGCCTATGCAGCAGCAACAGGTCCACGTAATCGGTGCCCAGACGGGTGAGCTCCTGAGCAACGGAGTCCAGGATATGACGCTTGGAGAAGTCGTAGCGCTGTCCGCTGATGATACCGACTTTGGTCTGCAGGTATACGGTGCCACGGCTGACGCCCAGATCGTCCAGCGCTTGGTTGAGCGCGAGCGAGCTCCGTCCGTCGCCGTATACGTCGGCGGTATCGAAGAAATTGACACCCCGGTCGATCACCGTGCCGACGATTCGTGAGGCCTCCTGGCGGCTCTTGCCGTTCAACCGCATCACACCGAGGGCCACCCGCGAGGCTTTGACGCCGGTGGTGCCTATCGTGCTGTATTGCATATCCATTCCCTTCGTTGGGTGTGTCCGATGTCGTACATCGTAACGACGCTGATGGATATGTCCCCCGTTGAGGTCCTGTCCATTGTTTTCAGAGTGTGTTTTCTGGTGGGTTGTGGTATCCGACTGGCTTTCGGGGTTGTGCGGCCTGGTCGGGCGCCTGGGGTTGGTGTGTGCGCGGGAAACGGGGATTCCGCGCGGGTCCACAGGCGTCTTGTGTGTGGGTGGTTTTTGGGGGGTGTGGGTGTATATAAGGAACCCCCGGGAGCGTGGTGCTCGACCGGGGGTCCTTGTGACGGTGAATG